>JGI1221J13441_10001079_pt1 | contig 11674 bp, 20 predicted proteins | sample LakVidmifraction_4_FD_13441 | JGI IMG/M metagenome (IMG submission 13441) | reverse complement strand
CATCTGGCTTTTTAAATGATTCAATTTCATATTTAGTCATTATTTCTTTGACTTTTGCCTTTGTATCAGCAGATGATTTTGTGAAATTGTCTTGAATTAATAAAATCAACTCAGCATTTTTGTTTTCGTCAATTTTATTCTTCTTTTTATCAGCAATAATTTCTTCTACCTTTTTATCTTTATCTTTATTTTGTTGCTTTTTAGTTTCTTCGATATCTTTTGTTTTCCCTTTTTGCTTTTCATACGCCACCTTTATCGCACCCTCAACAGCTCTAATAAATTCATCTTTATCAAGCGGAATCTGTGGTGTAATTTCTGAAAAGCGAGACTTTGAATCAATATTAAAGTTATCGTCACGGAATGTAATAACACGTTTTTCATCGATTATATTTCCAACAATTTTATCATCGCCAATTTTTTGTTTGACTTTGGTTTTTTCAATAGTACGGTCAATTGAAGCGACCCCAAGTATATGTAGTTTTGTTTTGATAGCATTAAAATATTTAGCCATCATATTAGTAGTCAACATATCGTATTCAGTTCCTGTTGCTACATCAGTCATACTCTTACGTTTTGTATGCCCGATTATAAACATTGTAATTCCAACTTTTTTTAATTCCCAAATTTTATCAAGCATTAATTCAATAACCTTATCTTCACCAGCTTGGTATCCGCCAAAAGCTGCCTTGATTGTTTTAACTTTTTTATCTGGATTTAATTTATTATGCAATCTTATTACTTCTGGCTCAGTAATTCGAACTAATTCATCAAAAGTGTCGTATGCAATCATTTTTAAATCTTTATAATCTGTATTCCTATTTTCAATAATATCCTCTACAATCTCACCAAAAGTTTCCCAGTCAGGAACATTCTCGTAGCTTGCGTCAGGAACAGCGGCTACCCCATCCTCCTTCCCTATATTGAAAATAATATAGCCATCTTCTCCAGTTAAAGTTTCGCAAACTTCTTTTGCTAGAGTTGTTTTACCGATACCACTTTCACCAATTAATCCTAAGTTATAAGCAATTGGATCTACTTTTATTACATTTCTTTTTCCATATTTTCTACCCAAACGACATCTCTCCTTTTTTAAGTTTATTTATAGAGGGCGTTAACCCTCTATTTTTTTATCCAAATAAATCTTCTAAGTCTACATCAACCTTTTCTTTTTCTGTTGACTTTTCTTCTTTTGGTTCTTCCTTTTTGGCTACATCTTTATAACTTTCATCAGCAGTGGTAATGTATTCTAAATCTTCTGCATCATAATCAGTCTCTAATGCACCTGTTGTAAAGTCATTTGCTTTGTTAAACGTTTTTAATAACGGTTTCTTCAGACGGTTTTCTTCGATATTCTCACCGAAAGCCCCACCTTTTGGAGCGAAATCTTCTACTTTATTTAATTCAAAATGAACAGCTTCTTTTTGCTCTGATGTTAAATCCTTGTATGTAAATTCAGCCTTTTCAGCACCTCTATAAATATTAACTTCCCAAGGTAAATGATATACACCTTTTCCTTTTTGAACAAATTGCTTCTTTAGAACGTTTAGTCTCCCTACATGTTTTTCATTCTCAAAGTCAATTTTCTGTGCATCAATTAAGAATTGTTGTGGAAAAAATGCGTCTTTTTTAGCTTTGCTGTCATAACTTATGATATATCCGTTGATATAAATTTTCTTTTCCTTTTTAAAGTCTGCTTCATCAAGACTATCCTTTGTGAAGAATATGTCCATTATTGAGAAAAGTTTATTTCGCTCTTCATTATCAACAATTTCAATTGTTTGTGGTTTGAACTTCCTAAAAAACCTACCTTTATGCTCGTTAACTTCAATGTTGCCATTAATTTTAAATTTATAAGCTTTATAATCTTCTAAAACTGATGACAAATAATTTACTACATCATAGTCATGAATAAATTCCTTTCTGTCAGGAGACTTCTCTTCTGCTTGTGATTTTAATTCAGCATATTTTTCTTTGTCTGCTTCAGTCATTCCTTCTTCTTTAAATTCAAGCTTTCTCATTTCAAATCTTAACTTATTAACTTCTTCTTTTAATTTGAAATCAGTAGTAAGATCAACAACAACCTTCTTGAAGTCCGCAATCATATCTATCGTCCCTGGCTTCATACGATCATCCCAAGGAACTTCTACCTTAATTCCTTTTTCTCCATTTCCGCCTTTGCTGAATGAGTACACCTTGTTCTCTTTATCAGTTGAATATCCACCAAAAACTTCTAAATATACACTGTTAGTATTCGACTCTTTAATTCCAAAGTTTAACTTATGACCTTCCCAACCTTTGCCGTTAGAAATTACTTCATGAAACTTATTCTTGTCTTTTGGAATGCTAATATTCCCAATGAATTCACACGTATTGTATAATCTAGCCATTAACATCTCTCCTCGTATTCTTTTAGTTTCATCTATGTAAAAGTTTTGTAAACTTTAGCTATATAATATTTCTTACTCAAAACTTCTCATAATCTTCTAACCCGATAAAAAATCCATTTTATCATAAATTTTAACCCGAAATATGTATATTTTATAGGTGATTTGTACTACTAAATTAACATATAATGTAATATTTTCTTGTAATTTTGCCAATAATCAGGTGGTGATCTCATCTTTTTACCATCCATATTAAATTCACTCTCCTTTTTCATCTGTAAGACTAGTATATATCAATTTTCATCCTATGTAAAGTCATATGAATAATTATTTAAAGTTTAGTTATATAAGTATTAATTTTGAAAAATTTGAACGACATCCTTTTTGCCAAACATAGTGACCGTATTCAATTGAATCTGTCTTGTTGTCATCCGTAAAACTAATACGTCTATGATGTACAAACGTATACTTTGGGAGTCCGATTTCGTCCCAAAATTCCTTTCTATTCTTTCCACCATAAAAATTAATTCTTTGCAACATTATAACAAAGCCGCCATCTTCAACATCATCTAAAGCTTTTTTAATTATCTGTTCCGTTGCGTTAAATGGAGGGTTAGTTATAATCATTTTTGGTACGTATGACAACTTATGGTTTATATAGTTTGCTTTTGTTTTAGCCAAAGAATCTTCTCTGATATCTATTGTTTTTACTTTTAAATTATTGTCAAAACGACTCAGTGCTTCTGAGTAACTCATTGTATGATTAGCATCTCCACCAGCACATGGATCAAGAATAATTCCATTTAATGAATTTGGCTCAAATTCAACAAACTCATTTAAAAATTCAGCAATATTTTTAACGGGTGTGACGTAATAATCTTTTTTCTTTTCACGTTCTTCTTTACTTAAATTACTTCTTAATGTACTGCTCAAATTACTCTCCCCTTTGTTCTTTTCTCACCTAATTCATAAAACACTTTATCCATCTCAATTCCATCATTGTGTTTGCGTCCTGCGATTGATTGTCATTTAGTCATAACTAACTTCTTTCCCTAAGCTTCTTAAAAATTTGAACACTGGAAATCTTAAGGATAACCCTCCATTTTGATTGCTTGATTCCTCAAAATATTGGATTTCAGCAACCCTACCAATCAATTCATCTTGACTTTCCCAGTAATCTTCTCGTTGTAAATCTGTAAATCCGCTTCCGACACCGCATGAATAACCTTTGTAATCGACCAATAACGCACCAAGTTTACCTCTATTCTTACCTATACCTTCTTCTACTCCAATTATCTCTAAATCAAAGGTATGCATCTTCTTGACCTTTAACAAGTTATCCGAACGCTTATTTTCATAATACCCCATGCCATTAGATACCATTAATCCTTCTTTTCCATCTGCAACAACTTCGTCAAGCATTTCAAAAATCTTAGATTTGCTATTCCCCCAGTACAACATAGGTACTTTTTTAATAAATTTTGCATCGAATGAGTCTAATCCCACATGCAAATCTAACATTCTATCTGCATAATTCTTTTTAGACTTACCTGACTTAAATTCACTAATTGGTAATAAGTCAAACATATGAAACTCAACATTACATTTTACTCCATCTGTTCTAACTACTTTTTGAGTAGCTCTAAACAAATCATCGCTGCTTAAATTGTCTTTGTTTACAACTAACAATTCACCATCGTATATCATGTTATCTGGTAGCTTATCAAAATCTTCGATAAGCTCATTCATCTCATCAATAGACTGTCCTTGTCTAGTAAAAAACTTAATCACACCATTTTCTTTAGCAACTAGGCATCTAATTCCGTCAAGTTTCAAAGTTACTCCAAATTCACCTTTAATTTTGTGCTCATGGTCTTCAAACTTCTTAGCTAACATTACAGAAAACTCAGGGATTAATTGCTCTCCAAATGATTTATTAATACTCTTTGCCGTAGCACCAATTTTTAATTTCTTCGTTATACATTCAAACATAAATTCTCTAATGTCCTCATCCCATTCAGTCATTAGAAACTCCGCAACTTTTTCAACAACTGCATTAGAACCAGTATTATTTATCTTTAAATATTCAAATACTTCATCTAATTTTTGAAATTCAGGATCAATACCTTTTGCTGTTTTAATAAATTTGTTAAGTTTTTTTTCTTTAATTCCGAAAATTAGATAAGGATTAAACACATTATTAAGTAAATTTCTTAATCTTTTATTGTTTTTATGTGCTGATAAGATTAATTCTTTTTCATTTCGACTTGATGTTGCTTGTATTTTCTTAATTATTTTAAATAAATCTTTCATTTACACACCACCTTTATTAAATTTAGTTATTAATAATTACCTGCTATCTTACCATCTTTTACACTTACCACTTTCCATTTGTAGAAATTCATTATAAATACATCTCCCATCGCACACGATATAGCACATTCATCGCATATAGAATATATTTTCTTCTCCTCCTCCTTTCCACCTTCCTTGTATATATAGTGTAGGTAATATTTAATTTCCTGCATTTGTCACCTCCGATCGAATAAATAGGATATTTTATCGTGAAAATTAGCTTGAAAACGAGAGCATTAAAGAGTGTTTGAGAGTTTGTTTTTATATAATTTGAGCTAAACGCTCTTTTCCCTTTTTGACATACTCGTTTTCTAAATCACAACTTATGTACTGCCTTTTTAATTCCTTACAAGCTGCCGAAGTAGTAAAGCTCCCACCGAATGGGTCAAATACTATATCATCTTCATTTGTATGTATTTTTACAATATCTTTCATTAACTCCAAAGGCTTCTGTGTAGGGTGAATTCTTTGCTTGTGATTAACTACTGGATATTCAAAAATTGTATTTTCATATGTATCTCGTTGTCTATTAAAAGTCCAATCTTTACCATTAGTTGCCCATATAACAAACTCACAACTAGTTACATATAATCTATCCCTATTTCTAGGCATTGGATTAGTCTTTCTCCACATTAACATCTCTTTAATTAAGCAACCGTGTTTTTCTAACTCATCTTTTATGTAGCTCATATTTTTCCAATCATTAAAAATAACAATGTTTCCGCCTTTTTTCAGCAAGGTTAATGCTGGTGCAATCCAACTTACAACGTCAAAGTTTTTGTCCCACTCTCCAAAATCAACCCCTTTTCTTCCCATTGTATGAAAGTTTGACTGTCTACTAACATTGTAAGGTGGATCTGTGATAATGGCATCTACTCGCACTTTTTTTTCGGACAATTTTTCCATTAATTTAAAAGAGTCATGTTGACCAATGTACTCAATTCTTTTCATTTGTTACCTCTCTTCTTTTATATAGTTTAGTTTTTAATCTCCCGATAAAAGTGTGGTTTTAATTTAAGTGTAGTGTTGCAAATCCTCTCACCAAGGTACCTACTTCGTCTATATTTTTAATAATTCCATAACTGAATTTATCATTTTCGATACTCTTTAATCCGTTACGACCATTTAAAAGTGCGCTATTTTTGGTAAACGGACTTACTTCAACATAAATTACTTTTGTTACTTTCTTAAACACCTTTTCGATAACCTTACTTACTCTTAGGTTATCGCTTGTTAAATTATCTCCGTCTGAAATATGCACTACGAAAACGTCTAAATTTTCATTATCATAATCAAAATCTTCTAATTCCTTATTTATCAACCTGTAAGCACTTGAAACTATCGTGCCCCCAGATTCATTTTTTGCTAAAAAATCACCTTTATTTACCAACTTCGCCTCAGTGTGATGATGAATATGTCTCGTAGATACAGATTTATACCGTTCACTTAAAACACTTAGTAATTCTTCTGCATATTCTTTTCCCGCCATCCTTTCCCAAGAATCCATACTGCCACTTACGTCTGCTGCAAAAATTACTACTGCCTCCTTGTCTATTTTTACAACATTTATTGCTAATGGTTGATTCTCTAATTGCTTAACTTTATCTTCCAACTCACGATTTTCTCTGACAATCTTCGTATGCTCGTTTACCATAGCTTGCATATTCTTTTGAATCTCTGATTGAAACTTTTCAATATTAATCATATTAACACTCTCCTAATTTTATAGTTTATTTATTTTTAAAAATTGCTTGTTTTGAAACTTACTTATTACTTTATCAATTCGTTTTTGTCTACGTTGTTCATTTGATGGAATAAACAGTATCATTTTCTGATAAAATTTTAGTTTAACGCCAAAGCTTTTCTCGAAAAGTTTGATATATTTGAATAGATGTCTTCTGTAGTATCTTATAAATTCTGCATATTTCTTTTGTATGCTTGAATAACATTCCAAACTAAACCTACTACCTGTTAACACTTAATTTTTACTCATAAATCTAATAAAGTTGCGAGTACCAGTGATTGTTTTAACTAAGCTAAGAAAATCACACAACTGATATCTAATATCAGTTTTTTCATTAGGCACATCATTTTCAAGTAACAATTCAGCAGTATTCAAGCATTGCTTTCTGAAATTGTCGTATTTTATTTTACCATTATTATCATAAAGGCAAACTCCGTATATAGCTAAATCATTAATCACTCTGTCTAATAAATCTTTCGGCATGGAGTATATTCTTTTTTGGAACGACTCTTTTGTTTCATCCGTGTGTAATTTACTCATTTTACACCTCATTCCTGTTAAAGTAGTTGTTTTAAAGCCTCTTACTCACTAATTAAATAAGCAAGTTTTCGCATTGTGTTTCCAACTGGGTTAGTAAAAGTAAGTGTCATATGAAAATGATCATGCGTTAAATTAATAGACTTTACTTCTCTTGGTAGTGTTACTCCAACAAGGTTTCCGATTGCAGGCGTTCTGTCAATAGACTTCTCCTCTTTAATTTCACTTACAAAACTTTCCCAAGACTCCATTTCAATAACTCTTGATTGAAAATCATTTTGTTCTCCGCTTTCGCTATATGTAATATTAGTTTCAATTATTTTCACCAAGCACGATCACCCTTCCATCATAAACTTCGTTTCATCAGATCAAGACTACCCCAAAGTGTATGCATTTGTTCTAATGTAATAATCTTAGCGAGTTCGTGTACTGTCGTTTTGTCTAATTCAACTTCTTTTATTTTAATCTCTGTTGAATGCTTTAAATCTTTGCAATGCCTGGATATGTAAGGAGTAGCAAATTCCATCAACGATTCATCTACTGTATACTCATTCGGATATTTACTCTTGTGAATTTTTAGTGCGTCTTCTTGAGATTTTGCAATGACAAACTCTCTTCTTATGTACATGATCTTATCTTTTCTGCGCTTCATGTTCTTAAATATAATCCCAGTATTTTCATACCAACTCGCATCAATCTGTTCGTGAATATCAAATAGTCGCAACACTACACCCCTTCCTAATGCGTTAAAATAGTTTTTATCTCAAGTAAATTACTTACTTAAATCTTCCATATCATAGTTTTCTCGAATATGATCAATCAAAGTGCTAATCTGTTCAACAATAAATTCATCGTCTTTAAGATTAGGATGTAATTTCGCTTCACATGAGCCTTTTTTACCTATTTCTTTGTATTTATTTAAATCAAACGTTACATAAAATAAAGGCACTTCTTTAAAATTCTTTGTTAATTTTGCTGATAGTTTTTTAAGTATTTTATTTTCCCTTTCTGTTACACTGTTTTTTCAGCTTCCTATAAAAGCGTAGTTTTAAAACATCACATATGAAAAATTAAACTGTATTGTTTCTTACCTAAGCCTATACCAAATTTTAAATTTGAGTTATCTCTCCAGAATGAAATAAAAAACAAGTTGATGTGAGCGAAAAACCTAGGTCTCCATAACCAATGATTATTAGGTCTTCTGGTTACATGAAAGAATACATTTTTTTCGTAATTTCCCATACTTATTGCGATCCATTTCCAAGGTTTTTCTTTGTTCTGATATATTTTAATCGTTATCAACTCCTCTCTAATGCATGATAAAAGTTCTGTTTTAACTGTTTATAAAGTTTATTCATTAGCGTCTTCGTTTATTTTATCTATATTTTCCTTTAAATACTTAGAAACTTTGCTATATCCATCTGAATTAATTTTTTCAGTAAATCCTCTAAATTTAACTCTTGCAGGATAAACTCTTGTAATCTCTCCTTCTTCAAGTTCGCAAACTAAAGCCCATCCAAACATATGTAGCGTAGTGTTAACAAACCAAAGCAATCCGCTTTCTCTAAAATCTTTCCATGATTTTTCATTCACCATCAACGACACTCTCCTTAATACTGTTCTTGTATTTGTTTAATCATTTCAAATATAAGTTTTTCCGCTTTCTTTAAACTACCTTTCCATATATAGATATCTTCTCTCCAAGCACCACCAGAAACTTCTATACACATAGCCCTTTCCTTTCTTTTAATAGCATTTTGAATTAAAGATAAAATTTGATATGTGTACTCTAAATTAACTGTAGAATGGTATCGGTAACGCTTTGAGAATGGGTTTTTGAGTAAAACTTAAAACCATCAATTTTTTCAACTCGATCATACAAACATGTTTCAAATTTTAACTCAACATCTGATTTTACAAACCAAAGTAAATCTTTTAAAATATTAATCACCACCTCTTTATATTATTATATAGTTTAGTTATAGCTAAATCAATCTTCCATATTACTTTTCACTATTACAACCTTCTTAGCTCCCGCTTCTTCTGCCAAATAAACTGTGTCCTCGTCCCATACCTTGAGTTTTCCTTCCATTTTTAAAAATGCTTCAAGTAACATTGCTTCCTCGGGACTTTCTGCTTCGAATGAAATAGCATTTCTTGTAAAAAATTTTGCTTTCATTTCATCACTCCTTTGTTTTATTATATAGTTTATTTATGATGATGTCTACTAAAATATTATTAATCACGACTATATTTTAATTTTATAATTTATTTATAAATACCTAGCCACTTCTCACGCTTTTTGATTAAACGTTTATAATTCCATTGTTTTATTTGTTTGATGATCAAAAATCCTTTGACTTCGTTATGTTTAATCTTATTGTTAAGCTCTACAATTTCATCAATAATCTTCATTATTATACGTGGAAACACTCCTTTTAGTGAATTTCCTATCATGACACCTGTGATTTTAGTGTTCGTTACTAGTAAGTTTACATCTTTCATATTATCAATCTCCTTTTAATTACAATTTTCTAGAAATATAGTTGAAAACTTCTTGTCTACAAAAACTGCTATTGCAACAAATCCTTCGTAAATTGCTAATATATCAACGTCAACTCTTACTTTTAAATTTTCCAACCCTTAATTCCTCCTTATTGTTCCATCAAAACACAACTTTTAATACTACTACTACTCTAAATAATTCGGCTTTTCTGCGTCCAGAAAGATAATATTCCTTTGGTTTGTCGCTCCATTATGAATATCTAATGAAACCTCAATATTTGCTGTGTAGCCTTTATCTTTGTACATTATGTTAATTACTGTATGGTTTGGGGCATCTTTTATCATTTCTATTAATCGTTCCTTTGTTAAAGGTTCATAGCTCATGTGAAACATCCTCCTTTGCTACGCTATTTGGTCGGAATGTTCATTGGTTAATAAATCGTTAATATTATCTAATTTCGCTTGATTGTCATAATCGCCACAACTAAGAATGTTCTCGACTTTATTCGCTATCTCAGCTTGTGCAATAAGCCACTCTAAATATTCTATATCACCGCTACCTAAACGATTATGATAGGCTATATTATCTATTAGTGTTTTTACTTTTTCTAAGCGTTTTCCCATTCGACTTCCCTCTTTTTCCTCATTACTCTATTGTCTCAAATACATATTAAAATACAACTTTTATCATTCGTCAATTTCGTGTTCGATCTTTAAATCAAATTTCTTTCGACATGTCGGACATTTACAATCATATACCTCAACAATATAATTATCTTCTTCATACTCTGATTTAGGGTTATAAACTCTGAAAAAATGACGCTCATCACAATGAGGACATCTCTCAGAAGTAGTTGTATTGCTATTAAACCCACCTGTCGGGTTGTCATTGTTCACTGAATAAATCTTCCTAATTTCTCCACAAAACTCCGCTTCAAATGGTACTATGAATGTCATTTTCATTTCTCCTTTTAAAATTTAGTTTTATTTAATCTTCAATAGACCATTTACCATTTACTAAATCCTTCCACTCGGTATCTTTGTTAAAATAAATCGGTTTCGTATCTAAATTTATTTTTAACGTTTTTTCTAAAACTTCGCCAACAAACAAAATCACCGTGTAATGATAATTAACATCTTTTCCTAACGAAACTGCTTTCATGGCTTCGAAAAAGTCTACCTTTTCAGGTTCTACATTAACATGACTATACCAAGCTAATACTATTTGTTCAATGGACATTTCGTTCAGTGATCTGTTACTTTCCTTTTTGAACTTGCCATTTTGCTTAAATTCCAATACCTCTTCCAAATGCCACCTATATTCATCCCTTTGCCGTTTAATAGATCCCATCTGTGATTCAGTAACCGTTATTTTTCTCATACTGTTAATCTCCTTTTATAGTTTGGTTTTTGATTAAGTTAAAATCATCAGTTTAAAAGTATCTTCTTTCTATTTTCTCGAACAATTTAAATTCATCTTCCGATAGCAATTCAATCACTTCAATTAAGGAGTTAAACCTCATATGATCTCTTTTTGATTTTNAACCATTTCCAGTAAAAATATGAAGACTGTTATACAATTCATGTTTTTTATTTGCTAACTTATAGAGAAACTCCTCCATTTTTTAACATCCCCTTAAAACACAGATTTTATCATATAATTTATAGTGCTTTATGCCTATATTTATGTAAATTATTGGTTAATTCTCACTCTGTTTTTTGCGTATTCATAAAAAACTTTGTCAATTTCATAACAAACATAATTTCTACCAGTATTTTCACACGCCTCCATCAAACTTCCACTACCTGCAAATGGATCTAATACAATATCATTTTCATTACTACTTAATTTAATTAACCACTCTAAATATTTATGGTTTTTAGGAGTGGGATGAGGATTGTTTTTAGTTTTAGCACTATTTTCTACTGCTTCAGGATAGCCTTCGCTCAGCTTCCACAGTACAGGTAATCTCTTTTTATATTCGCCAGTTGGATTTGTGTATCTATTTGGCGACTTTCCAATCGGTTTTGTAGTTTTCATTAACTGTGTATGGTTAAATTTACGCCTACCCTTCTGTGCGAATATGACTAATTCAATGTTGTTTGCAAATGACGCTTGTAAATCTCCTAGTCCACCTACTTGCATCTT
>JGI1221J13441_10001074_pt1 | contig 11690 bp, 14 predicted proteins | sample LakVidmifraction_4_FD_13441 | JGI IMG/M metagenome (IMG submission 13441) | reverse complement strand
GATTAATTAAAATAGATTTAATCTTGCTTTTTACTGTGCTAAAATAAGTAGAAACAGATACTGTGATTTGAGATAATTAAAAACAGAGTATCTATTCCGACATATTCTAATCAGCTCTTTTACAGATTAAATTTTGTTTGACAAAATTAGCCCGAAGTCCCTGCCTTTTTCGCAATTGAATGTTAAAAGAAAAAGACAGCACTATTAATTAATTCACAAATTTTAACAAGTAATTGTTTGTTGTATCGTTTAGAAAGTGCCTATGGATTTATAATGTTGCTTGTTAGATTTGTTTTGATAGTGATTGTAGGCACGGATGCAATAGGCACTGATTGCAAATCCGCGCTATCGGTTAAAGGTTGATCTCACTTTTAAAAATAAAAATGCAGCACATCTAGATGTGCTGCATTTTTATTTATTTGATCCGGATTATTTTTTTGGCGGCAAGGCAAATGCAACAGCTTCGTGTTCAAAATTGCCTTTATGAGATCCATCGCAAAAAGGTTTGTTTTTAGAATGCCCGCAACGGCAAAGTGATACTATATCCCGTCCTCCCAGATCATATGCGTTCCCGGCTTTGTCAAGGATTTCAAGATCCCCTTCTATTCTCAGCGATCCATTATTGTTTACTGTAATTTTTGTCTTAGTCATAATCATTTTGTTTTTTAAGGGTTCTTATTAAACCAATTTAAGCTTTCTTTTTATGAAGCAAACGGCCTTATTTATAATTTATGAAAGTGCATAAGTTAAAACCAAAGAAACGAAAAAACCATTAAAATGGATAATCTTAGTCTTTAAAAGAAAAAATGCAGCACAATTAAGTTGCACTAGATTTTCCTGATTTGAGCTGCCACTGTTATTTTGATACAAATTATTTTTTATTCAAGCTCGTTTGAATCAGTTCTATCATCGATAATTCCCATCATGATCCGGATCGTCTGTTCGTCAATATCGTCAGGAAATTCTTCTGGGTTTGCTGTGTTTTGATGCTCCCGTGCAATTGCCAATGCCTGTATTAAATTGACAGCCTGCTCTTCATCGCACCACAGCTTTTCAGCAAAATGTACAGGGCAATCCCATACAATAAGTTCCCCACGCTTTGTTGTAGCCCAAAGTTCAACGTTATCTATTTGTACATCGGGGAAGTTTTCCGGTGAACCTTTTACTCCGTCCTTATGTATGGTCCAAATACCCACTAAATTATTATTATCCATATCCAATATTTTTTCCGTAAAATTAATGAGTATTCTATTCCTTTACCAAAAGTAATTAAAAAGATCTTACAATTATCGGGAAAAGTGTAGTGGTATCATTTCCCTGCAATGAATCCAGGTTAGCTCCACTTATCAAAATCCAAATAATTTGGGTCGATGGAGCTTTCAAAAATACCCGGTCCTTCCGAAATTCAAATTATTACTTTGATCTGTTGAGTTGTTAAGGCCTGATATTTTTCATATGTAGATTTTTATTGTTTTTTATAGGTCATATGTAATTCGCATATCTTCATCGGTGTTTGTATCATGTTTCCGTTATGCTCATTTCATAATTATAAATGAACTGAAACTTTAAATTTGATCATAACTGTTAATTATACGGAGAAATAGAATGTCCACAACAAATCCAATTTTGAAAGGGTTTTCAAAGTATGGGATTAAAAGGACCAGCTTATTGACTGAATTTTTCGCTAACAGGATTAATAAGAAATTGGCAGGTAATGAAGGAAGTTTCTTAAATTCATAAGCTAATAAAAACCTGATGTGCTACCGAACTAAATTAAATGCCGTGTTGAAGGATATTGAAAGCACTTTCAATGCCCGTTTCATAGAACCGGAATCCTACACTCCAACAGATGAAATAAACGGTTTTTCTTTTATGAAAACGCCCGTAATTATCAATGAAAATCAGGGAGAGATAGAAATGTTCAATTGGGGATTGATCCCCTTTTGGGCAAAAGATGACAAGATCAGGAAAATGACACTTAATGCCAAGATTGAAACGCTTAAAGAAAAACCAGCCTATCGCAATTCTGTGATCAATCGTTGCCTTGTTATCGCAAATGGTTATTACGAATGGCAATGGTTAGATCCAAAAGGAAAAGAAGAAATATTTGATCACGCCAAAGGATCAGGATATTTTTGTTTTTGCAGGGATTTATTCCTCCTGGAAGAATCCACAAAATCACGAATTAGTTAACTCCTACTCTATCCTCACAACAGATGCAAACGATTTAATGCGTGAAATTCACAATAGCAAAAAACGAATGCCCGTAGTACTTAAAAAAGAGGACCGGAAAAACTGGCTTTCCGGTGATGAAGTTTTAAATTTTGCTTTTCCATATAATGTTGAGCTGGAGGCGAAGATTATTTAAAAAACAGCGCTGTGAATTTCCGTGCCACTTCTTTTAAGTTTACCATACTGTCCCTGCCCAATAATAATTTTTTTGCTTTATATGGCCGCTCTTGTGCCGTATTCAAATGCTTTTGAAAACATTTACTTTTTAATACAAGGATAGTTAAGGCTCAATAATAATGGATCTATAACTATCCAATAAATTTTAGTCTCTTCATGATGGTTTCCATTTCTTTTAATTTAAGGATTGGAATTTGAATGAAACTTAAATTTACAGCTGCTTAAATAATATAATACCAACACAGCACTAACCAATATCAACTGCGAAACAGTCGTTTCAATTGTGGGATATATGCCCAACCAATCTACGTGCACTAAAACTGGAAAATCTGTTATGGAAATCCAACCTGACTCCTGGATGGAATGAATCCCTTTTCCCAGAAGAATTACCGCCAATAATGAAATTCCCCAAGAAGAGTAGCGAAATAATTGACGCACCGGTATTTTTTTTGAATATCTTAGAAACAGCAATCCCAATATAGCGATGAGTCCAAATGAGGCAAAAACTCCGAATCCTATAGCCGATTTATTTAAAGGTATTGTTTCGAGATTTATGGCCTGCAAGAAAAGAATTGATTCAAAGGCTTCTCTAAAAACAACCATGAACGAAAAGAATGCCAAACCGAACATTTTTTCTTTTTGAAGTTGCTTCCCAATTTTTTCTTCCACAAATATTTTCCATTTTTCGGCTTGGGAATTGTTATGTAGCCAAAATCCAACAAAAGCTAGAATTATAACGGCAACTAAAGAAATAAGGCCTTCCATGATTTCGCGGTTTTGACCGCTAATATTTATTAACCAACCAGAGAAGAACCATCCCGCAACTCCCATGATGATAGCCGTAATCCACCCGCCGTGAATCCATCTTTTAGCTTTCTTTGCTCCAGAACTGCGGATAAGGGCAAGAATTAAAACAATAATTAAAAAAGCCTCAATCCCNTCCCTTAACAAGATAGATGCCGATAATACAAAAGTTAACCAATAGCTTAAGCTATTATTTTCCATGACTTGTTCGGCATCAACAATTAGCGAGAGGGCACCGTTAATCTCATTTTCTACTTNAAAATTATTTTTGTTCTGTTCTATTGCAAGGCGCACCTGCAACATTTGTTGTTCAAGTTTTGATGAAATGGTNGGTGCGTAAGTTTTTAATCTTGCTTCTGCTGGTTCAATTCCTTCCAGGTAGGCTGCTAGTGCATCCTGTCGGGCAGTTTTATTTTTGCCTTCTTTATAGTTTTTTAATGCGCTAATTAAATAGGCACTTGCTATTTTTAAAGGGTTATCAGATGAACCTTCTGCATGGGTTAAGGACTTCTGCCCACCATTAGTATCCGTCCAAACGGCAGGTGCAGTTTTATAACCCGAAGTTTTTATGATCTCCTTTTTTAAAGATTTTATGACGGAATCTATTTTTAAAAACGGTTCTTTTTTTTGTATAAGCTCTTGCAAGTTCAATATATGGGATAACATGAGAGCTTTTTCTTTGGTGGAAAATGTCATTTTACCTGTTAAATCATACACGATTTTACTGAATTCCTGCATTTCCGCATATTCAATTTCATTTAATACAAGCCCTTCTTTTATCACCAAGGGATAATCCTTGGAAATATGATCGAGCAAAGAGATTATTGTTTGAATTTCTTTATCGTTATTGTTTTGAGCCAATACATTATAAGGGCTTAGTGAGGTCAAAATACATATAAGGAAAAAAATATTGTATAGCTTTAGGCTTATCATTTGGGTAAAATTTAATAATCTTTTATTTAGAATGATTCTAAACAAAGGTAATCGTTTTATGCCCAACTCAATATAAAACCTTCCTGTTTTTTTAATTAATAAGATATTTTTAGTGATGTTTAGTTTGCCTTAATATGTTGAAAAGGTAATTATATTACCGGCAGATAATTTTTTAACCTAAGATTGCTAACAGTCAAAATAATTTTATGTTTTTGGAATTGGATGCGAGGACTGGGACAGACCAAAAAATTCAATAGCCAAAAAATCCGGATGGCACCTTGGAAATGATTGCAAAACCACTCGATCTCAATGAGCTCCCTTGAAAGAAACAGAACAATAAATGATGTTTGAGCAGGTCATTTCTCCAGTGATCCGGCTTACTTGAATGTCATCTCCAAAAACTTTAAAACCCTGATATTTATCATTTTAAATGGTTGATTAATGATCTAAATTACACTATCAAAAATAAAATATTAACCTTTTAAATCTATAATCATGACTTTAGTAAAATTCAAAAATCCGCTCACTCCAGGGCTTATGGAATCGTCCATTTTAAGAGATCCATTCTTTTCAGATTTGATAGACACTCAAAAAAGTCTTTTTAATTTAAATCGGATTTTTAACGGGGGTTCAGAAATTACTCCTGCAATGAACATCAAAGAAAACAAGAATGATTTTGAAATTGAAATGGCAGCTCCCGGGCTTACTAAAAATGATTTTAATATCACAATAGATGATGGAGTTTTGACAATTTCTTCTGAAAAAGAGGAAAAAACAGAGGAAAAAGAAGAAGGTTACCTTCGTAAGGAATTCAGCTACAGAACCTTTACAAGATCAATGAGTTTACCTGAGAATGTAGATGAATCCAAGGATGTGAAAGCTGAATACCACGATGGGGTTTTAAAGCTTGTGCTTCACAAAAAATCTGAAGTAAAAAGCAAAGCAGCTAAAACTATTAAAGTATCTTAATTCATATTAATAGTTATAAAAACTTAATAATTGAACTGGAGGCTAATAAGCCTCCAGTTCTTGTTTGATCCCGATTCTGAAAAATATTTCTTAATTGTTCTTGCAAAAATGTTTTTAAGAAGCTGTTAAAGGAAACTTGATCTCCTATTTATTTTCTACTTCCAAAATCCCCGCCGCTGACCATACAGTTCTTTCCGCTTGCTCTTTCTCTGCCCAGGATTGAACATTTCCTTTTAAAATCGCTTTATTCCCAATTACCTCAACCCTCACATTTCCTCGCTCAGTATGTTTTTCTATTGACCAGGCAGGCTTCCAAACAAGATGGATCTCAGTTTGATAATTAGGGTAGTTTGCAGTGATTTTATGTTTGGTATCCGCAGTAATTATATCACCCATTGGGCAACATGGAGAAGTAAGCTAAAATTAATATCAATTTTATGTTTAGGTTCATTCACCGTTATACCCTAAACCAATCCTAGATCTACAATAAGCATTAATTCCGGGTCAATTACCTCTTGAAGCAAATTATCCCTTGACCGGCTCCTCTGACTATGGGGTTTCTGAAGCCCTGTATCTTTTAAGATTCAGTTAAAAATGGAGTTGAACTTTACCGGGACAGGCCAAAAAATTCAATGTCCAAAAAAACCGGATGGCACCTTACAGCTTTTACTCCTATAAGACCTTTAACTGCATTTTTTGCCAGTTCTTTTGGTTGATTCTGCAATATTATTTGGGCTTATCTGCAGAAAAAGTACTGATGAAAATTATTAAGTTCTGAGATAATCCATGTACGAACATTAACCCATAGCCGCCCGGATAACCCCAAATATCGCAAAAAGGATAGCAAAAAATTGCAATAATTAGCTTAACCAGCACATTTAAACCTTCAGTAGCGGTTCTAAAGTTTTCGATAAAAACATCTAATGGATTAAAAATTTTCGGTGGTTTCATAACAACAGTTATTTCATTAATAAATCAACTTTCCCTGTAGAGAAAAAATATCAATTATTCTCAACGGGCCAAAGAAGAAAGAAATAACTTAAAAACGGAAAAACTAAAATACCCATTAACAGGCTAATAACTTAACTATTGCTGTGACAACCTGTTAAATTTAATTTAATTGTAGTTTTATATCATCCCGTCAGATTATATCTTATTTCCCCTTATGGTTGCATATAATTTACAACTTCTTAGAAGATTTTAACAGTAGGGTTTTCCCGTATTTTTCACCAGATATATTTGGAAGATTTTGACATTCAGTTAAATACTTGATAAATAAAGCTTTTGTCTTGTCTATTTTCTAATACCCATCGTTTCATTCAATGCTGGGATTATAGCAATATCTATCAGTAAATAAGAAAAAGAAAAAAGCTTTATTTTTTTTTGACAACTCTATGAAAATTTTCTCGTATTGGGAATAAAATCCTCTTAGTTTTTTCAGGGCATGAAATTTGCGCACAACCGATTATGAATTATTTCGATATTCCGGGAACAAACCGAGCTTCATTCTCTTTTTACAATACCAAAGAAGAAATTGACGTTATAGTTGAAGCGGCAAAAAAAGCAACACTAATCTTATCTTAACTATTTAAACGATGAGAATACTATCTTTATTACTATTTACTATTTTTCTTGGAAAGAGCTGTGAAAGACAAAACAAGCAAGATTTAGAATCTGCTGTTATTGAATATACCGCAAATACAAGAGGGTTTTACCAAAAAATAACGGTTCAAAATCAAATGGTCACAATCTCAAAAGATAGAAGCGGAAACGACAAAGCCGTGGCTACGAAAATAGGAGAGGAAGATTGGGAAGAATTAGTGAACTTTTTCAAAAAAATGGAAATTGACAGTTTACCAAAACTAAAAGCACCTACCGAAAAACGTTTTTATGACGGTGCGCCAATTGCTGATTTTAAAATCACGTTTAAAGACAAAACCTATGAAACACCTAGTTTTGATCATGGTTTCCCACCAAAAGAGATTAAAAAATTCGTAAATAAGATAAATTCATTTGCAAAACAAACCGATTAAACAGTCAAAATTTATTTATTTTAAAAATATGATGAAAATCAGCCAAAAATCAGACATTTTTTCAAAAGTTATTTCTTAAATTTAAAAGGTTGAAACCCTTAATGTTAGAAAAATGCCACTTCACAACAACATTTTAATTTTTACCTGCTTCAGGGTTTTTCATTTTCTAGTATCAATTACATCTTTAAAAACAGAAACAGATGAAAATTTACGATGATAAACACATCAAAAANGTGGTCTTTGTTGGCGCTCATAACAGCGGCAAGACNACACTTGCTGAAACAATGTTATTCGAAGCCGGACTGATCAACAGACGTGGAACGGTAGAAGCCAAAAATACGATCTCCGATTATCACGAAATTGAGCATGAAAAAGGAAATTCTGTTTATGCAACTCCGCTGCATACAGAATGGCGAAACTACAAAATCAATATCCTTGATACTCCGGGATTGGATGATTTCATCGGGGAAGTTATTTCATCAATCCGGGTTGCCGATACCCTAGTAACCGTCCTCAACGGCCAGTACGGAGTAGAAGTTGGGACTGATATCATCTGGAATTACATCGATAAATATCATAAACCCACACTTTTTGTCATTAATCAAATAGACCATCCCAATGTGAAATTTGAAGAAAGCTTTAATAGCATCAAAACCCTGGTGGGGAACAATGCTGTAAAGATCCAGTATCCGCTTAAGGTTGATGGAGCTCAATGTATTATTGATATTTTAAAAATGAAAATGTATAAATTTTCTGAGGAAGGCGGAAAGCCTGAAAAACTTAAAATTCCAAAAGACCAGAAAGAAATAGCTGACATTTTACATAATGAACTGGTTGAAAAGGCTGCTGAGAATGATGAAGAGTTGATGGAGTTATTCTTTGAAAAGGGAAGCCTTAATGAAGATGAATTGCGCAAAGGTATTAAAGCCGGAATGCTCAATCATGAGCTCTTCCCCGTATTTTGCATTTCGGCATTAAATGATATGGGAAGCGGAAGGCTGATGGGTTTTATAGATAATGTGGCTCCTGCCGCTGCCGACCTGAAACCAGAACAAAGTTTGGATGGAAAAGAAATTTCCTTCAAAAAAGAGGCTTCAACTGCAGTTTTTGTCTTTAAAACCGTACATCAGCCAAATTTAGGTCAGGTTACCTTTTTCAAGGTGATGAGCGGGGAAGTTAAATTAAATGACAAGCTGGTGAATTCCAGAAGTGGAGAAACTGAAACCTTAAACCAACTCTTTATCATGGATGGAAAAGAGAGAAAACAGGTTACAAAATTAACTGTTGGGGATATTGGCGCTTCCTTAAAATTAAAATATACCGAAACTAATGACACCTTATCTCAGGAAGGATATGATGTGGTAATAAAACCCATTCAATATCCCCAGCCGAGGATCAGGAGAGCCATATTTGCTGTAAACACCAAGGATGAAGAAAAGCTGAGTGAATCCCTAAGAAAGATCCACAGTCAGGATTCAACAGTGATTATCTCCTTTTCCAATGAAACCAGGCAACAGATCCTGGCTTGTCAGGGAGAATTGCACCTTGCAACCATAGACTGGACCTTAAAAAATATTTATGGCGTTGAAGCGCGTTTTGAAAAGCCCAAAATTTCCTTTAGGGAAACCATACAACGCTCTTCATCTGCTAATTACAGGCACAAGAAACAATCAGGAGGTTCCGGCCAATTTGCCGAGGTACATATGAAAATAGAACCCTGGATGGAAGGAATGGAAGAACCTGAAGGATTTAATCTTAGGGGAAAAGAACAGGTTGATCTTCCCTGGGATGGAAAACTGGTTTTTTATAACTGTATTGTTGGCGGAATAATAGACCAGCGGTATCTTCCTTCAATAATGAAAGGAATATTAGAGGTTATGGAAAAAGGTCCACTCACCGGCTCTTATATCAGGGATGTCCGGGTGATGGTATACGATGGCAAAATGCATTCGGTAGATTCAAACGATATTTCTTTTAAAATTGCTGGAGCTCATGCTTTCAAGGAAGCTTTCCTGAATGGAAATCCGAAATTACTGGAACCCGCCATGGAACTGACTGTGACCGTTCCTGAAGAAATGGTAGGGACTGTAATGACAGAGTTGCAAACCAGGAGATCCATAATACAGGGAATTGACAACAGCAATAACTATCAGATTTTAAGATGCATTGCTCCGGAGGCTGAATTGTTCGGGTTTTCAACAGAATTAAGATCCCTGACCAAAGGTCGTGCAACCTTTAAATCGGTATTTTCCTCCTATCAACCCGTCCCGACAAATGTTCAGAAAAACCTGGTAAATGTGGGGTAAGACAGATAAAATGATGAATGTATTTTCTTAGGAAGATTTGGAATAGCCTATAACAAGGCCCTAAAAAATGGAGTAACTGGATTTTCCTATACAGGCCACTTATGCTACTTTAAATTCTCCTTCGTTCATTTCTATAATAAATTTCACATTTGTTTTCAAAGCTTTAAATACTTTCAAAATTGTCTCAATTGTAACATTTCTCGTATTTCTCTCAAGTTTTGATATTTGAGATTTTTGCACTCCAATTAAATCTCCTAATTGTTCTTGTGTTAAATGTCTTTCTTTTCTTACATATTTAATCATATCTCCAAGAATCTCAATTTTTAAATCAAACTCGTATGTATCTCTTTCAATTGTTCCAACTTCTCCAAGGTGTTTGTCTTTAAGTTGGCCTAAGCTCATCATTTTCATTTTTTTAGTAGTTTCCATTTTTTAAAGTTTTTTTTGATTAAAATATTCCTCTCTCAATTTTTCAGCTTTTTCAATATCTCCTTTAGGAACTTTACTCACTTTTTTGATAATTCCGTGAGTTGATATTACTAACGTTTCAGTTTTCTCAGTTTTGTCCCAAAATGCAAAGAGTCTAATTTGAACTCCGTTATATTTTGTTCTAAACTCCCAAATTTCATCTTTTAGTTTTTTTAAAAGTTTTGGATCATTTATCAATTTAGCTTTGTCAATATTGTAAAATATTTTCGTCCTTGTTTTATTATCTAGATTTTCCACGAACTCAATAGCTTGTTCTAAAAAGATAACATCAAATTTGGGTTTCATTTAGATTACTTACTATTTAGACTACAAAGTAAGCAAAAAGTTTCAATATATGGAAACATGTTTTGATTTTACGATTTTCAATCGTATTACAGGCAACGAAGAATACGCACGGCAATACAACTATAATATCACTAAATACGGTAAAAAGGGACTAGCCAAGAGGATTGCTATACTAAGCCAGACAATAGGGACAAACACATAAGAAACATATCAATTGTAAATTGACTTTAGTGGTCATCATATATCAGGGACGGACATTTTTCTTTGTTCTTGACTCTTGGTTCCTCAGTCTATTTTCTTTCCTCTTTTTTCTTATCCAAAAACCTATTTCTTCACCTCCGGTTCCAAAACCTCCCATACATTCTCAGCCAGTATCTTCTGACCTTTTGCTGTAGGATGAATCCCATCCTGTTGATTCAATTCAGGATTTCCAGCCACATTTTCCAATAAAAAGGGGATAAGACGAATATTATTTTTTTTAGCCAGTTCCGGGAAAATGTTCCTGAATTCAGAAGTGTATTCCTGTCCCAAATTGGGCGGGATCTGCATTCCGGCCAGAATAATTTTTGTTTCCGGATTTTTTGATCTTATCGTATCAATTATAGCTTGCAAATTTTTTCGTGTCTCATCCAACGGAATGCCGCGCAACCCATCATTAGCGCCCAGTTCAAGAACAAAGATATCCACTTGCTGATTTAGCACCCAACCTATCCTGTTTCTTCCGCTTGCGGTAGTTTCCCCGCTCAATCCTGCATTGACCACTTGATATGGCAAGTCAAGCGAATCCAGTTTTTCCTGGATCACCCCCGGGTAAGCATCATTGGGATCCAATCCCATTCCTGCGGTAAGGCTAGTCCCGAAGAATAGGATTGCACCGGATTCATCACTTTTTTGGTCTTGATCTTCGACCACCTCCTCTACCCCGTTTATCTCCTCCTTTTTAGTGGTTTCNCCACAGGAAGCAAAAAAAATGAAGCCTAACAAAGCATAAAATAGTTGTAATTTTCTCATAACACTGGGATTAAAATCAAAATCATTTCCTTATTTTGTCTTCTTTCAGAAATAAAAATAAAGTTTCAATAGATGGCAAAGATATTAAACGTTCACAACTTAGAGAAAACCTATTCCAGTGGTTCAAAAAAGCTAACCGTCCTGCATGACATCAGCTTTGAAATTGAGGAACGTGAAACCTTTGCCATTGTTGGCCTTCCGGGAGCGGAAAAACCACTTTGCTGGGGCTTTGCGCCGGCCTGGATAGGTCTGATTCCGGTTCCATATCCTTATGCGGCACTGAACTGAGCAGTTTAACAGAAGATGAACGGGCGGTACTCAGAAACCGGAATGTAGGTTTTGTTTTTCAGGATTTTCAATTGCTCCCTACCCTCACCGCTTTGGAAAATGTCGCTGTTCCCCTGGAACTGCAGGGCGTTAAAAATGCCGCTAAAACAAGTAAAGAGTTGTT
>JGI1221J13441_10001071_pt1 | contig 11703 bp, 14 predicted proteins | sample LakVidmifraction_4_FD_13441 | JGI IMG/M metagenome (IMG submission 13441) | reverse complement strand
CGTTGCACCCGTTTACGACAGGTTCCTCATCAAGCCACAGTTTCAACCGTACAAGCCGAGTGAGATGGCTCACATCCTACGAGGTATGGCCGACAGGTTGAACACTACGATCTCGCAACAGGAAGCTTTGGCTTTGGTTCCTGCTGCTGGAGGCTCACCACGTAATTGTAAGGTGATCGCTTTGGCCGCACGAGATTTGCAGACTACGAGCCCTCGCCAGATCATGCGATTCCTTCGCATCTCGAAGGACGGACTCAATCACGATCATGCCCTTTACCTCAGGACGCTCACTCAGAGTACAACTGGTAAGGCCGGGTTGTCCACACTCACAGCGGTACTTCAACAGCCAACGGCGGCTGTCCAAGAGGTCGAGCGAATGCTTATTGATCGTAAACTGGTTCAACTTTCACCCGGTGGTCGTCTGATCACCCAGCATGGGCGACAAGCTCTCAAGGCTGCCAACTACCTTCTACAGTAAAGGACATCATGAACAATTGGGACTCAATAAAGTTGAATGATTTGACTTACGTTCTTGAACGTGCCGAATCATGGCAGACTGTTTCCGATGCATTCGATATCCACGGCCTACCATCACAGCCAGCCAAAAGCGATTTCAAGTACAACAAGTGGCGTTGGTGTAACGGGATGATCGCTTGCTCCCGCTTGAGAGCTGACGATATTGGATACATCAAAGTACTGCTCAACTCAGCCATCTACACAGACTCGAAAGTTAAAATCATGAAAACACACGAACCGACCGCACTGGGCGACCTTTACCTTTCACTGAATAAAGCGGAAACGTGGGAACAGGTGGAGGACGTTGTTACAATGTTCCCACTTCCCGCAATGCCATACTCCCGTGACGAGAAAGACATGTGGCTTTGGTGCAATCCGTTCGTCAACGCTGATGAGCATCGGGCTCTTGAGGATCTTCAAGAATTCAAGAACCGCCTGACCAGTCGAATCTACTACAACTAAGGAGTGACAATGAAAAACGACAATATACTGTTTCAATCCAACGGTAATCCCGGTGCCCCGTTTGAGGTTTCGGTATTCCAAGGTGAAAGTTTCCTCTTCACAGTCGAGGACTATTACGGGCGTACTATTTCTTCTTGGCTCATTCCCGAAGAGGTTAGAGTCCTGATTGACGTATTGAATAAGGAGGTTTGAGCGATGTCAGCATTTGAACCAACAGCTTACCCATCGCCGGTGGTGTACGACGGAGTTGACTTTCAACTCTATAGTCACGATGAAGAATTCTACCTTCAAGTGACTGATCTCGATGGAGATTGTTGCATCACTAGTAAAGAGATGAAAGATTTTATAGAAACCCTACGGAAGGAACTTGACAATGACAAGTAACGATGGACTAGCGATAGGGCTTGCAATCGCCCTTTACATTTTAATCTTAGCGACCTACACTATTCTTATCGGGCTACTCTCGGTGTGGATCGTTAGTTGGTTCGGTGTTCAGCTTGCACTTTGGCAGGGCTGCCTCATCGGTTTGGCAATCGGATTCCTATCAGGAGGTAGGCGCTAATGGGTCATGGTTTCGTTTGCGAAGGTGACAACTTTGATATTTACACAAGCGAGAAGGGGTTCGAGTTCTTTGGCTTTAGTATTCAGCCCGAGGATCCAGTATTCATTACCACAGAAGAAGCACAGCAGATGATCAATGCACTACAAAAGGAGATTGACAATGGTTAAGACAAAGATGAAGTCACATGTGGTAGGGATGACTCTTCGAGTTGGGGGAGTCAGTGCGGTCGGTCGGCTGGTGTCAGTGCAGGCACCGAAGTCGAACGATGCAAACGATGCGGCAGGGAGCCCACGAGGTTCGTCTGCTAGCAAATTCAAGATGATCACTCACAACGGTGACGGTGTTCAGCAGGTTTACCGTGATACTAAGGGCGTTATTTGGGAACAGTCGGAGCTTGCACGAGCTTTCACCGATAACGATGCAGAGGTTCACGTCATCACGGCAAAGGAGGCGAAAGATGCAACCGCATCGAAGCTTCCTAAGAACGTCGCCAACCTCACACCCCACCAGACAGACAGTCTCAAGGGTGAGATTTACCCCGGAACCGGAAACAGTTTCGTCTTCGAGCCGAACACCGCTGATCCCTTCGATCTCAAAGCATACGAGTTCCTCAAGGTCGCAGTCCAGTCGAGTGGCATGACTTTCCTCACCACTTCCAATATCAGGAACAGTGAGAACTTCTACCGTCTCAACCTGTGGCGTGGACATCTTGTCCTTGAGCCTTTGATCTTCCCCGAGGAGCTTAACGATCACTATGAAGATGAGGCAGAAGAGGTTTCTCCTACGATTGTTGCTAAGATCCGTAGTGCAATGAAATCTTGGGAAGAGCCTTTCGACTCTGAGAACTACTACTCGGAGCGTTTCGCTGGATGGCAGGACAATTTGGTCGCAGACCAGCCGACCGCCGCAATCAAGGAAGCAGAGCTTCTTTCCCTTATCGAGTCACTCAACATCTAGGAGTTTGGATATGGATAACACTGTAAGGGTCGGCTCCCTCTGCTCTGGTTATGGTGGCCTTGAACTTTCGCTGGGGCTTATTGATCTTGACGTTCAGTTAGAATGGTACGCAGAGATTGACAAGTATCAGTCTAAGATCATGGAGTTCCACCATCCAGAAGTCACTAACTACGGTGACCTCAAGAAAATGAAGAACGTCCCCCATGTGGATTTGGTTTTGGCAGGGTTCCCCTGCCAACCGGTTTCTCAAGCTGGACACAAAAAAGGAATTGAAGATGAGCGATGGATCATTGATGATGTCTGTAAAATCTGGAGAGAATCAGGAGCACAGTGGCTCCTATTGGAGAACGTGCCCGGTTTGTTTAGCGCTAGTGACGGTGAGGCGTTCGGGCGAGTCGCTGATTCGCTTACCAAAGTCGGCGCTATTGCTCGATGGACATCTCTACGAGCGTCCGACATTGGAGCATCGCACGGAAGAGAACGATGGTTCTGCATCGCCCAGGCTACTCCCGACACCTACGACATCGGTGGGGTCAGGCTCAGCAGCCTACGCTCCTACGACTACCCACAATCATGGCGTAACATTAACGGACGCATTAGTGAGAGGTTTGGGGGATATGCCGAAGCCGTAATCAGGTGGGAGGATTGCTTTAATGAGCTAGCACCCATCCACCACATTGATAAGAGAGTCAGCCCCCTTTTTGTTGAATGGATGATGGGACTCCCTAAGGGGCACGTCACCAATCCAGGCATCAAATTGAGCTACACTCGTAGACTCAAAGCTCTAGGCGACGGTGTTATCCCCCAACAAGCAGCGATAGCTTTCTATTACCTTTTTCAAGAGTTCAACAACGATCAGGAGCAAGTATGAAAGCACGAGAAGCACGCAACGAGTTCATGGGAAAGCTTTTGGGGATGGCTGAGGCTATCAACAAGGGGCTGGAAGGAACAGGGGTTAGAGTTCTGACTGATCAGCTCAGTGTCACTAGCGACGGCACTCTGAACCTTTTGGTTGAGATTGACAATGAGAACTTGATGAACGACGGGGAGCAAGAGATTCGCTCGACCGATGATGCATTCAATGCGTTGATGATGGAGGAATTCAAAACCGATGAGTGATGAACCAAAGTTTTGCTTTATTGTTTCGGGACGAAATGTTGAGCCGTGGGTTGCCCAATGCCTTTGGAGTCTCTCCAATCAGTCGGGTAACTCTTGCATTTCTATTGTGCTTGACGACCCGACTGACAACTCCGTGAGGGTGGCGCTTGGCGTTATCAACGATCCTGCATTCAAAATCAGTGAAGTTGGAATGACCATCAACGGGGAACGGAAGGGCGCTTTGCGATCCCAGGTCGAAGCGTTTCGTAATATTCCAGAAGGGTTTCGTGATCCAGAAACCATTTTGGTTTGGGTTGATGCGGACGACTACCTTAATCCTTGGCTAGCCGGGTCGGTCTTGATTCAGCTTGCGGAAGCTTACAACAAGCCTCAATCGACCGGTGGGTTGCAGCCTCGATGGCGTCCCCTTCTCACCTACGGCAACTACAAGGCGGTGCCCGCCACAGTCACGGACGGTTTAGCAACCCCATATCACCCGCAGTGCGTTAACACCAACGGTTACCGGAACTACCGCAAGTGGGGGGTTAAGTTCAACCACCTACGCACCATGAAATACAAGGTTATGGAACATATTGTAGAAAATCATTCGGATCATCTCCGTGACAGGAACGGTGATTGGGGTATGGTTGCTGCTGATTCCTACCTGATGACAACAGCTTTGGAATTGGTTGGGCATCGTCATCTTTGCCTCCCGACACAGTTTGTCTGCTATCGTTCAAATAATCCTGTCAGTGATTGGCGTGTCCACAAGAACGAACTACACGCCGCTCACAAAGACATCCAGAGTAAACCCAAGTTGAAAGTTTTTGGAGGTTGGTAGATGCTAAGACTCACACCATTGCAAGATTCAATAGCGAAAGGTCTTCCAGTCGAACCTAACTTTGAACTGGTTCGACCCCGCCCCGTCAGGTTACCTTACGGCGTTCACGGTTTACATCGTGAGCTTGACAATGACTACAATATGAAATACCGTGCACAGATCAAGTACGACGGGGTGAGGATGGCTACACACCTCGACATCAGGGGCGACAAGTGTGAAATCATTCGGTGTTTCTCGAAGCACATGAACGAATACGAAATCCCTTTAGTCTTGAAGGAGTGGGTAGCTAAACAGAATTGGGCGAACTTCCCTGTTGGTGCATTGTTTCTGGACGGAGAATTTGTTGGCGACGGTCTGTATGTCTTGTTTGACATCCTGTCTTTTTATGGCAACGATTGCCGCCTCTTCTCCGAAGCTTCACGAACATCGTTCCTTAACCTTTTCTCCTACCATTTCGATATCCAAGAACTAGAAGTGATCGACCGGAGAAAAGAGGGAGTGTGTTTGGCCCGCAGTTTCCACATACAGTCAGAAGTTTTTGACTTGATCAAATCAGCTATGGTGATGAATGAAATCGAGGGGATCATCCTCAGGGATCATTCTCTGTCGTACGATTTTTCACCCATCAAATACAAGCCAGTAATGTCTATCCCAATGAGGTTTACAGAGTTGCATCAAGGCAAACTCTATGCTACTCTGGACCAATCGGGCACGACCTTTTATGGCGACCGGATCGACCCCCACGAAATCCTAGGGTTCAGCTCTGAAGCCAAGCAAATGAAACCGAATGAGTTCTTCCTAGCAATGAGGCAAGAACCAAACCCCGGTGGGAAAGCAGTGACGCCACTCACAAGGGACGATAAGCTATACTTCTATACAACCCAAGTTTCCCAAAATGGACACTGGGCACTACTCGACTCACTAGTAATCTAAGAAGGAAACAACTATGAGCAATGCACGAAACACTGTCAAGCGGCTTGAATCAGAGCTTACCGCAGAAATTCTTGAGCGTTCGGAGGAGGTCCACACTGCAATCCTTGCTCTTCTTTCCAAGAAGCACCATCTCCAAATCGGTGAACCCGGTACTGCGAAGTCTTTGTTGGTTCGTCGCCTCATGGAACGGTTCGAGGGTGAGGAAAGCGATCTGTTCTCCTACCTGATGCAAGAGTTTTCCACCCCTGATGAAATCTTCGGACCAACTGACGTTGTTGCGATGACTCAGGAACGCACCTTTCGACGTGTTCCCGATGGTCGTCTGCCTCAAGCCAAAGTTGCATTCCTTGATGAGATTTGGAAAGCTAACTCTTCTATCCTGAACACTCTACTGACCGCTTTGAACGAGCGTCTTTTCAATAACCCGAACCCCGAGCCAATGCCTTTGGTTTCTATGTTCGCAGCATCCAATGAGATCCCGGTTGAGGAAGAGTTGAACGCTTTGTGGGATCGTTGCCACTTCCGTCACTTCATCAACCGTCTCTCTAGCAGTTCGTCTTTCACGACCATGATGTCCTCAGATTTCACCGAACCAGAAAAGTTCATGAACTTCGAGATCCTTGAGGCTGCACAGGAAGAGGTCGCTCAGGTTTCCTTGGGCGAACCGATGATCGAGTTGTTCAACTCAATCCGTATCGCTCTCAAAGCTCAGGGTATTGAACCCACTGATCGTCGCTGGAAGGAGAGTCTCATCATCGTCAAGGCAGAAGCGTGGCTCAACGGTCGCAATCATGTTGCCAAGGTTGATTTCTCCCCGCTTATCCACGTCTTGTGGACTGATCCAGCGGATCTTCGTACCCCCACTCGTGTTATCCTTGACCTTGTTTCGCCTATCGAAGCGCAAGTCCGTGGTTTGAGTGACGACCTTTACAAGCTTGAGCAGGATCGCATCAAGATCCGTGGTGAATTCTCCACCACCAACCTGCAAGAGCACACCGCTGGGCTCCGTGAGCTTAAGCCTAAGTACATCAGTCTGCACAACGATGTCAAGGGACTCGTTCTTGACGCCGCCAGCGACGAAACCTACAAAGATCAAGAGGTCCCCGGACTCACTCTGCTTGAAGAGAACGTCAGGAACGCTTCAAAGGAACTCATCATCGACATCAAGAACGCTCAGGCCGCATCGAAGGGGAAGGGTTAATCATGGTTGGATTCTCAGGAAAGAAGTTTGATCCTGATTCGCCAGCCAACTCTGCTTATGGACGCTTCTCTGTTGAGCATGATCGTTGGGATTCCTCTGATTATTTCTCTTTGCAGGCAGAGATCGGTCGTCTGTCTAAGGCGGAAGCTGACTTGTTGGGCATCACCGACACAGGGCGTGAAGCTATCGCTGACTCCTACTACTCTTTGAAGAAGGCTTTGGTTGAGATCAAGGAGGACGAGGAGGTTCGGCCAGAGTTTATCGTGAATCGTTTCGTCATGGAGCAGTACACGGGGTTGGAGGAACATCAGGATCTTCGTATGACTACGGTGGCAGATGAAGTCGCCGCAGCTTTCGCCACTATTGACATGGAACCGACGCTTGAAGAGTTGTTCTCCGATTTGCAAGACGAGATGGATCAAGCGAAACAGCTTCAAGAAATGTTTGAGGCTGCGATGGAGGAGGCGAGGGCTAATGCTCAGGACCCAGGTAACAAAGAGGGCGGTAACTCTACCGCAGCTCAGGAAGCTTACGAGGGCGGCTTAGAAGAGATCATGGACAAGCTTGAAGGTAAGGCTGTTGAGATCCGGGAGAAGCTCAGGGAAGCTGTGAGCGAGGCTAGCGATAAGATTGATGCCTCTGAGCAGATGTATAACTCCTTTGGGCTATCTCCATCTGAGATTTCCAAGCTGTCCATTGACGAACGGTTGGATTACATGGAGCGTTTGAATAACTCTCGAACGTTGAAGCTTTCCAAGTTGTTTGGAGCGCTAGTCCGTGTTGCTAACACTAAGCGCCGAGGGCGTCCGACTCGGTCCAACTCAAGCATTTGCCGTGTGGAGAATGGTGGGGACTTGAACAAGTTGCTCCCATCGTCTTGGGCTATGGCTCAAGATGAAACTCTCCGTGCTCTTTTCTACATGCAGTTCTTGGATCAAGCCTTGCCGCAGTATGAGTTGATCAGTCGCAAAACCACCGAGCGAGGCGGAATCATCTATTGTCAGGACTCTTCTGGTTCCATGTCCGGTGACCGAGAAGTTTGGGCCACAGCTATGGGGCTTGCTTTCCTTTCGATTTGTCGTGACGAAAAACGTCAGTTCACCGGCATCCAGTTCTCTGGCTCTGACGATTATGTAATGCATAATTTCGTCAAGAGTGAATGTCAGATCACTGAACGCAGTGGTGAAACCCGACATGTTTCACAGGCTGAAGGTGTTATTGACTTTGGTGAAACAGCATTCTTTGGTGGCACCGACTTCCATACCCCTCTAGCTCTTAGCTTGAGAACCCTGCGTGAGCAGTACGAAACCACCGGGGCCGTCGAAGGCGACATTGTGTTCGTCACCGATGGCGAGGCACAACTCTCAGAGCAGTTCCTTGAGGAATTCCAGAAGGAAAAGGATGAACTTGGGTTCAAGGTGTATGGTATTTGCGTCGGCTCTCAGCTAGTCCCAGACATCATGCATAAGTTCTGTGATGCAACAATCACCTCATTAGCAATCGAGGACTTTGACGAAGATGTTTACTCAGTCTTCGCGAAGGTTTGATATGGCTCTCACTTCTAAGAAGAAGGTGAGGCTCCTTAATCTGTTGTACCAGTCGCATGGCCCGCATTGTTTCTATTGCGGTAGGGACATGCTGCCATTGCGTTTGTTGACTGAGGTCAATAGGACACCATTGCCGGATAACTATCCGACCATCGAGCATTTGATCCCTCAGATCGTTGGCGGCGGAAACGTCATCGCCAACCTGAGGGTTGCTTGTCCACCATGCAACGGAGATAAGGGGCATAGCCTGCATTTGGATTTGTCNAAGTTCAGTAGAGCCGAACTCGAAGAGTCTTTACTTGACGCTCANAATAANAACATTGCTTTGATTGCTGAGGCGAAAACTCTGCGCCGCTCCATCCAGGTGCTATCTAACAAGATTTCCAAAATGAAGGAGGCTTTCAATCATGGATGAACAATCACTTTTTGATCAGCTTGAAGAAGGCTTTACTGATGTGCTTGCTGAGATGGAGCACGAGTTGATGCTTGAAGATATGAGCACCGAAGAGTTACTTGAGGAGCACGCTGAGGCTCGTAACGGGGTACGTGGCGTAGTGCTCTCTCCACAGACCCGAGAGCATCGGGATGCACATTCTCGGTACTATGGTGTTATGATTGAACTAAAGAAGCGAGGAATGTAAATGCTAGGCGAAACCGATCCAGTAGTCCACCTACATGTTCACAGTGATAACTCCATCCTTGACGGAGCCTCAACAGTGAGCGGTATTGCTAACAAGGCCGCTGAGATCGGTTCGCCCGGTGTGGCGATCACAGACCACGGAAACATGTCAGGGACTTTCAAGTTCTGGAAGGCTTGCCGTGAGGCCGGGGTTAACCCGATCATTGGTACAGAAATCTACCAAGCTTACGACAATATTGCTGAACGCAAAGACACCATCAAAACGAACGATCTTGATGGTTCGGGCGAAGATAAGCGGAAGCTTGTTTACCACTTGACCTTGTTGGCAGAGAACAACACCGGACTCCAGAATTTGATGCAGCTCTCTAGCGAGGCGTACTCTGAGGGGTTCTGGATCAAACCACGAACGGACTGGGACCACCTCTCCAACCATTCGGAGGGGGTAATTGCCACCACAGGATGCTTGGGTGGCCACGTATTGCAACATTTCCTCCACGGTGAGGACGCATTAGCCTACGAGAAGGCCACTAGACTCCAAGACATTTTTGGCAAGGACAATCTGTTTGTCGAGATCCAAGATCATGGGATTCCTGAGCAGAACGAAACGAATCCTAAGCTCATCGAGATGGCTAAAGCTATTGGTGCCCCGTTGGTGGTCACGAACGATAGTCATTATACAGATGAGAATGAATCTCACCTACACGATTCTTTGTTGTGTTGCGCTACCGGAGCCAAACTGAAAGATGAGAACCGATTTAGATTCTCTTCCGATCAGCATTGGATCAAGACCGGGGCGGAAATGCGTGCCCTCTTCCCCGACCACAGGGACGCTGCCGACAACACACTCCTAATCAATGAAAGGGTTGATGTAGATTTCGAGACAGGTGTAATGCATCTGCCGCAGTTCAAGACCCCGAACGGGGAAACCCCCGAAGCTTTCCTCAAGAAGCTTGCGATCAACGGTGCACGGAAGCGTGGCGCAACCTCCCCCGAGTACTTCGCTAGACTTCAATATGAGCTGCGAGTAATACACTCAGCAGGGTTTGACTCCTACTTCCTGATCCTTTGGGATCTTGTGAGGGAGTTCCGTAGGCAAGGTATTTGGGTTGGGCCGGGGCGTGGTAGTGCTGCTGCCTCATTGGTTTCCTACACTTTGAACATCACCCAACTTGACCCAGTGCACTACGGCCTGCCCTTCGAGCGGTTCCTTAACCCAGACCGTGTGTCTATGCCGGACGTTGACTTGGATATCTCTAGCTACCAACGACCGCTAGCTATCGACATCACCCGTGAAAAGTATGGGGAAAATGCGGTCTTCCAAGTGACGGCATTCCAAACGATGGGTGGTAAGCGTGCGTTACGTGACGCCGTGCGTGTCATGGACAAGCCTTTCATCGTCGGTGGTAAGCTGAGTAAGGCATTCCCTAATCCGATTATGGGCAACAGCCCTAAGTTGGGGGATGTTATGAACAAGAATCCCGGTAAGGAAGCAGAGTACGCCCGTGGCGATAGGTTCCGTGAGATGGCAGACCTCCCAGCCAATAAGCCAGTGGTTGAATTAGCCGAAGGCTTCGAGGGTTTTATTCGATCCCCCTCAGTGCACGCTGCTGCTGTGATCATCACGCCGGGGCCAACCTCAAGCTTCGTACCTATTGGTAGGTCTGTGGGAAAGAACCCCATCCCAATCATCCAGTATGACATGTACGATTGCGAAGAGCTTGGTCTGTTGAAGATGGACTACCTTGGGCTTTCGGCTTTGGATATCATGGAAGATGCTGTGAAAACCATCGACGGGATTGATGTACTTGAAGATATCCCGTGGGGCAATCAAGAGACTTTCGATATGCTTTCCGAAGGGTTGGGTGTCGGCGTCTTCCAGTTGGAATCAAAACCAATGCGCTCCCTGATGACCGGACTCAAACCTCGAAGCCTTGAAGATGTGGCCGCACTGATCGCACTCTATCGCCCTGGTCCGATGTCGATTAACGCTCACAAGGATTTCGTGGCACGAAAGAACGGCACCCAAGCTGTAGAGTATTTCCACCCTGACGCAATTGACATCCTGTCCGAGACTCAGGGGCTACTGGTTTACCAAGAGCAGATTTCTCTATTGGTCGTAAAGTTCTGTGGCTACACCGGTGGCGAAGCTGACACTCTACGCAAAATCATCGGCAAGAAGAAGGTCGAAGAGATGGAATCTCAACGACAGAAAATGATGGACGGCGCTGAGTCCGAAGGGTACGGCTCCGAGTTCGGTGAAGCTTTGTTTGACATGATCGAAGGTTCCGCCTCGTACCTGTTCAACAAGGCTCACGCCTACGCTTACGGCGTCGTGTCACTACAGACTGCCTACCTCAAAGCTAACTACACTGAGCGTTATATGGCCGCACTGCTGACCCACGCCGAGAAGGCGAAAATGGCTTTGTTCATCGAGGAAGCGAACATCATGGGAGTCAAAGTTCTTCCACCCGATATTAACGTCTCTGGCTCCGCATTCACTGTTGGTGACAAGTACATTCACTTCGGACTTGAGTCTATCTCAAGCGTAGGCGCAGATGTTGCAGTCAAAATCATGGACGAACGCAGCGAGAACGGACCCTTTACTGGGATATGGAACTTCTTCCTACGGTGCTACGGCGATGGTCTGACCAAGACATCCGTAATGGGCCTTGTCGAAGCTGGAGCTTTCGATAGTCTCCATCCCTCTCGTAGTGGCCTGATCGAAGCCACGCCGGGGCTGATCGTTGAGTTCAGGAAATGGCGTGACAAGAACAAGAAGAACCCAGAGAAGTGGCCATTAGATTACTCGATTGAATCTACCATCGAGGACCTCCCCACCTCCACAGCCACACTTATCGAATGTGAAATGAATAGGCTTGGGACATTCCTGACTGTTCACCCGCTGGACGACTTCGCCGCCGAGATAGAAGGGTCTGGAAATCAGAT
>JGI1221J13441_10001069_pt1 | contig 11731 bp, 7 predicted proteins | sample LakVidmifraction_4_FD_13441 | JGI IMG/M metagenome (IMG submission 13441) | reverse complement strand
GCTACTACGATCATTAATTCAATTAGGGTGAAACCCTTTTGGTTCTGTTGTGTCATTGTTTTCATGTTTCCTCTCCTAAAGGATAATGTTGTGGTAAATAAACGCTATTTAAGTAGCACTATTGCTTGGCTTAATTTGTTTATTTAACCTGTTTACTTAATTTGTTTACCTAAAGAAACAACTTTACTGTACAGCGTATTTTAGTTTGTATAAACAAGAACACGCTGTGCATTTAGTTATTAAAGGTACCAATATTTAGCACTTTAATGTGTTATTTAGTTACTTTTATATTTATAAATTAGCTTATATTTTTAGGTATAGCTGTATAAATACTTAACTTTATTATGCATTTCATTGCACTCATTAATATTAAACCAGCTAATTAGTGCTTTTATATTAATGGTACATTCATTTATAGTACAACAGCGTGAGTTTACCACTGTTTTTTACTTTTTAGTACACGGATTATATTTTAAAAAGTATTTTATTTAACAAAATATTAAAAAGCAATCCTTTCGGGTTATTTAATGCTTTATAGTATCTATTGTCAATGAATTAGCGCAGTTTAAATTTAAAGTCTGCGTTATTATTAATCAAATCGCATTGATAAATCGATTGATTGTAAGTTTTTTGTTAACGCCCCGCTCGATATAAAGTCTACCCCAGCTTGTGAGTAAGTTTTAAGCGTTTGTAAGGTCATATTGCCCGAAACTTCAAGTTTTGCGCGTTTGTTAGTAACCACTACAGCTTGCTTTATTTGCTCTACGTTAAAGTTGTCGAGCATTATAATATCGGCACCCGCATCAAGCGCTTGTTTTAGATCAACAAGTGATTCAACTTCTACTTCTATTGGTTTGTTTGGTTGGTTTTGTTTAGCTTGCGCCACGGCTTTGTTTATACCGCCACACGCTGCTATGTGATTTTCTTTTATCAAAAACGCGTCGTATAAACCAATACGGTGGTTTGCACCGCCGCCACATTTAACGGCGTACTTTTGTAAAATGCGTAAACCAGGTATGGTTTTGCGGGTATCGAGTAGTTGGGTTTTTGTACCCGCAAGTTCTTTTACATAATGAGCTGTGGTAGTAGCAGTACCCGAAAGTGTTTGTACAAAGTTAAGTGCTGTACGCTCGGCAGTTAAAATAGCGCGAGCCGAGCCTGTTGCTGTAAATAAAGTACTGTTAGCTTTAACTGCATCGCCATCGTTTACTAGTACATTTACTACAACGCTTGGATCTACTTGCTTAAACACTTCAATAATTAGGTCTTTACCACAAAATATGCAGTCTTCGCGGGTAATTACTTTAGCGTTTGCTTGCTCGTTTGCTGGAATAAGTTGCGCGGTAATATCACCATTTTCAGCACTTTGGTAATTTAAATCTTCACCAAGTGCAAGAGTAACTAGTTGACTAACTAAAGTGTGTGGAATAGGCATGAAAAAGCTCGTAACAGTAAATAAATTAAGCAAATTTTACTATGTTTGAATTGCAATAACCAGCTTTGTGGTAAAGGCTGGTGTCAGGTTTTAGGCAAGAGCAGGTTTCAGGTATCAGGTTTTAGGTAGAGATAAGCTCGATGTTTAAATTACCTGTAGGCGAGGGGTTGCCACCGCGCCGCACGTAGTGCGAAAAACATATTCACAAAGAGGTTAAGAGGCGCTGCGCTTTAGAGAAGTAAAAAAAATTAGTTGTTGTAAGTGGCTTCTCATTTACTCTCATTGGCTTCTCTTTGTGAAAAGGGCTGGTTTTAGGTAAAGATCAAAGCAAGCTCAGTGTTTAGGTTACACGTAGGCGGGGCTTTATGCCGCGCTGATTAAAATTAAAAAACTGCGCGAGGTAAACTTCCGCCGACAAGTTCGCTGGTTGGTAAGCTTTTATTACTGCGTCTATCATTTTTAAATTAAATCCTTTAGCATCGATGTTATGTAGATCTTTTGATTTAAATTATGAACATAGATTTAAATGGGGTGGTAAATTGTGCTTTGCAGCGTGGTTGTTCGCATTTTGATGAGCGCCCGAGTGATACTGACGTTTCTTTATTGGTAATTCACAATATATCCTTGCCGGCGGGGCGGTTTGGCACGCCTTATGTTGATGATTTATTTATGGGCACGCTTAATTGTGAAGCGCATAGCAGCTTTAGCGATTTACACGGTGTGCGGGTGTCGGCACATTGCTTTATTAAGCGCAGCGGTGAGCTAGTGCAGTACGTGCCATTTACTAAGCGAGCATGGCATGCTGGGGCGTCTGAGTTTAACGGGCAAACTAACTGCAATAACTTTAGCATTGGCATTGAGCTTGAGGGAACCGACACCACCGCTTATACTTTAGCACAATACACTAGTTTAAAAACACTAAGTAAAGCCATAATGCAACGCTATCCAAATATAACAACAGAGCGAATTGTAGGGCATTGCGATATAGCACCAGGGCGAAAAACAGACCCCGGTAGTAGCTTTAACTGGCATTTATTTTTAACTATGCTTAAACAATCAGGCTAAGTGAGTAACAACAATGATTTTGGTTTCGATAATAATTGCATTAATACTTGAGCGCTTAGGTGCTCGTTCAGCCCATTGGCAAATTAGCTACTACGCAGACGGTTACGTAAATCGCTCGGCAAACCTGCTCACTAATAAAGGCGTATTTGGCTCGGGTGTTGGCTTTTTAGTGTGGCTACTTTTACCTGTACTGGCTATTGGTTGTTTATATTTGTTATCAGACTTTGTGCTGTGGCAACTTATTTTTAATGTAACAATATTATTAGTCTGCTTTGGTTGTGCTAAACAGCGTGCTTTATATAAGTCGTACTTAAACGCTTTAACCCGAGATGATAAAACCGCAGCTACCTTATATGCACTACAAATGGGCCAAAATCGCACAGAAGAAGAGCAAGACGGCGAAACAGTTGGGCAAACCCTGGCATGGGTTAACTTTAGATTTTACTGCGCGGTGATTTTTTGGTTTGTAATATTAGGCGTAGCCGGTGCGGTTTTATATGCACTTGTACGCACATTCGCCGATTTAGTAACGCAAGATGACGACGAAATAATAGCAAAGCATTCTAAAATGCTACACAGATTATTATTTTGGCTTGACTGGTTACCAGCGCGTATTACCAGCTTTGGTTATTTAGTAATAGGTAACTTTAATAAAGGCACTAGTTGCTGGTTACGCTACGCGCTTGATTTTTCAAGCCCTAACCGCAAAGTGGTTACTTACACCGCCTTAGCCGCAGAGCAAGTAGAAAAACGCTACTACGACTGCGCGTACGAAGCCACTTGTATGATTAAATTGGTAAAACGTAATGTATTGTTTTATTTAGTACTGATTGCATTATTAACCCTGTTTGGTGGGTTGGATTAAAGGGCAGGCTTTAGGCGTCAGGTTTTAGGAAGAGATAAAGCCAAGCTCGGTGTTTGAGGTTATACGTAGGCGAGGGGCTTGCCACCGCGCACGTAGTGCGAATGTTTTAAGTAATTATAGTTTTTGTTAAAAATATCGCGCCAGCAAGCTTGGCACTTACAAATTCCAGACAAAAGATAAAACTAAGCACGGTGTTTGGATTGTGTAAGTGCGGTTTTATACTTCTCTTTTCAAACAAAGATACTATTTCACAAAGAGAAGGCAATGAGAGTAAATGAGAAAACATTAAAAAGTTAACATTTTAAGCTATTACTTTTCACTGCTCTAAAGCGCAGCGCCCTCTAAGCCTCTTTGTGAATAAATGGGCTGTAATTAAAGTTACACTGCGGGCTATGGGGTGTTTACTTATTTTTGACTGCTAACACCTAAACTCTCCGTTATCACTTTTACCCTCCCTGGTCTGACCAATTTATTTTCGTCTCATTTACCTTTCTTTATTTATACTATTTTGTGTATTCTTTAAACTTTGCGCTGAATGCGTTACGCTGGCTAAGTGTCCTTAAAGCTACTGTAAATTGACAGCAATTAGGCTTTTTGTTACCGTATGTCAAAATTTGGTATGACCAATTTACCTTTTGGTTAAATTGTTCAGTTCAAAGCCTGGTTTTAAGGGCTTTTGGTATTTATACAACGCGGACGTTGACTGATGTCTTTAAAGATTAAAGCTGCAAAATTATCGGATGTGATTTTACAACAACTTGAGAACATGATTCTTGAGGGGTCGTTGGCACCAGGCGAAAAACTGCCACCGGAGCGTGAGTTAGCTAAGCAATTTGAAGTGTCGCGGCCATCACTGCGCGAAGCGATTCAAAAGCTTGAAGCTAAAGGTTTAGTAACCAGACGCCAAGGCGGCGGTACGTATGTAAAAAATCAGCTCGAAGAAGGGCTTACTGATCCGCTGTTTGATTTGATCAGTAAACATCCTGAGTCGCAGTTTGATTTACTTGAATTTCGCCATGCATTAGAAGGGATTGCTGCGTATTACGCTGCACTGCGTGGCACCAATAACGATTTTATTAAAGTAAAACAAAGCTTTGATCAAATTGCTTTGGTACAAGACGACTTACAACAAAAAGCGAAAGCAATAAATGCTTTTCATTTTTGTATTGCAGAGGCGTCACATAACATTGTTTTACTACATTTAGTGAGAGGCATGCAGGCATTGCTTGAGCAAAATGTATTACAAAATTTAACCGTGTTATTAACAAAATCAGATATCAGTAACCAATTAGGCCACCACCGTGGTTTGCTAATGGATGCTGTTATTGAAGGTAAGCCCGAAGAAGCACGCTTAGCTAGTAATGCGCATTTAGCATATATAGAAGAAGCATTACTGGAAGCGGGTAAAGAACATTCGCGAATTGAACGCAGTTTAAGACGCACCAAACAAAATTAAGCAAATACATCCTTACTCAAAATTAGTAAGTGGGATGTGTTAAATACACAACATTCGTATTTTAAACATAAGGAAACCTCCATATGTCTGAAGTCAATAAAATTGACGTAGACGCGCTAGAAACACAAGAGTGGTTACAAGCTCTTGAATCGGTTGTGCGCGAAGAAGGTGTTGAACGAGCTCAGTTTTTACTTGAGCAAGTGTTAGAGCAAGCCCGTTTAGATGGCGTAGATATGCCAACGGGTATTACCACTAACTACGTCAATACAATTCCGGTAGAGCAAGAACCTGCCTACCCGGGAGATGTAAATATTGAACGCCGTATTCGTTCAATAATTCGTTGGAACGCGATTATGATTGTATTGCGTGCATCGAAAAAAGATCTCGATTTAGGCGGCCATATGGCGTCTTACCAATCGTCTGCGGCATTTTATGAAGTGTGTTTTAACCACTTTTTTAAAGCACCAAACGATGTAGACGGCGGCGATTTAGTTTATTACCAGGGGCATATTTCTCCGGGTATTTATGCACGCGCATTTGTTGAAGGGCGTTTATCGGCATCGCAGCTAGATAACTTCCGTCAAGAAGTAGGTGGCGAAGGTTTACCGTCGTACCCGCATCCTAAATTAATGCCTGAATTTTGGCAGTTTCCTACGGTTTCTATGGGCCTTGGTCCAATTTCGTCTATTTACCAAGCACGCTTTTTAAAATACCTAGACGGCCGTGGCTTAAAAGACACTAAAAACCAACGTGTATATGCCTTTTTAGGTGATGGCGAAATGGATGAGCCAGAGTCTCGTGGCGCTATTTCATTTGCTGCACGCGAAAAGCTAGACAACCTATGTTACTTAGTTAACTGTAACTTACAGCGTCTAGATGGCCCAGTTATGGGTAACGGTAAAATTATTCAAGAGCTAGAGGGCCTATTTAAAGGCGCTGGCTGGAACGTAATTAAGCTAGTGTGGGGCAGCGGTTGGGATATATTACTGGCTAAAGATAAAACCGGTAAGTTATTACAACTAATGAACGAAACGGTTGACGGCGATTACCAAACGTATAAAGCAAAAAATGGCGCGTATGTACGTGAACATTTCTTTGGTCGTTACCCTGAAACAGCAGCACTTGTTGCTGATATGACAGATGACGAAATTTTTGCGCTTAAGCGTGGTGGTCATGAGCCATCTAAATTATTTGCTGCATTTAAAAAAGCAGAAGAAACCAAAGGTCGTCCTACTGTTATTCTTGCTAAAACCGTTAAAGGTTACGGCATGGGTGAAGCGGCTGAAGGTAAAAATATTGCGCACCAAGTTAAAAAAATGGACATGTCGCATGTTGCACACCTACGCTCACGCCTAGGCCTTGACGATTTAATATCTGAAGAGCAACTAACCGAACTGCCTTATTTAACGCTTGAAGAAGGCACTCCTGAGCACACTTACTTACACGCTCGTCGTGAAGAGCTTAAAGGTTATACACCTAAGCGTATTGCACGCTTTAGCGAAAAGCTAACAGTGCCAGAAGTAGAAGCGTTTAACCCGCTACTTGAAGAACAAAAACGTGATATTTCTACCACTATGGGTTTTGTTCGTGCACTTAATATTTTATTAAAAGACAAAGGCATTGGTAAAAACATAGTACCTATTATTGCCGACGAAGCACGTACCTTTGGTATGGAAGGTTTGTTCCGCCAAATTGGTATTTATAACCCGCATGGCCAAAACTACACACCTCAAGATCGCGATATTGTTTCTTACTATAAAGAAGCTACATCGGGTCAAGTACTGCAAGAAGGTATTAACGAGTTAGGTGCAATGTCGTCATGGGTTGCTGCAGCAACATCGTACAGCACCAACGATTTACCAATGATCCCATTTTACATTTACTACTCTATGTTTGGTTTCCAACGCGTTGGCGACATGGCATGGATGGCAGGGGATCAGCAAGCACGTGGTTTCTTATTAGGTGCAACAGCAGGGCGTACTACGCTTAACGGCGAAGGCTTACAACACGAAGATGGCCACAGCCATATTCTTGCCAGCACAGTACCTAACTGTATTTCTTACGATCCAACGTATGCATACGAAGTAGCGGTTATCATTCAAGATGGTATTCGTCGTATGTATGGTGACGATCAAGAAAACATTTACTACTACTTAACGTTAATGAACGAAAACTACCATCAGCCAGCTATGCCAGAAGGCGCTGAAGAAGGTATTCGTAAAGGTATTTACAAGCTAGAAAGCTACGCAGGCAAAAAAGCCAACGTACAGCTATTAAGCTCGGGTACTATTATGACTGAAGTACGTAAAGCAGCTAAAGTATTGAGCGAAGACTACGGTGTTGCGTCTGACGTATTCTCGGTAACGTCTTTCAACGAGCTAACGCGCGATGGCCAAGATGTTGAGCGTTTTAACATGCTTAACCCTGAAGGCGAGCAAAAAACAGCGTATATCACTAGCGTATTAAACGATTCAGTAACGGTTGCAGCAACCGATTACATGAAAAACTACGCAGAGCAAGCGCGTTCGTTTATTCCTAGCAATAACTATAAAGTGTTAGGCACCGATGGTTACGGCCGCTCTGATAGCCGCGAAAACCTTCGTCGTCACTTTGAAGTTAACGCAGACTACGTTGTAGTTGCTACGTTATCTGAACTTGCTAAACGTGGTGAAGTTGAAAAGTCGGTAGTTATTGAAGCACTTAAAAAGTTTAATATCGACACCAACAAACTTAACCCACTGTACGCATAAGAGGTTTGCAATGAGTATTGAAATTAAAGTACCCGATATCGGTGGTGATGAAGTAGAAGTAACCGAAATCTTAGTAGCCGTTGGCGACGTTGTTGAAGTTGACCAAGCATTACTAACCGTTGAAGGCGACAAAGCATCAATGGAAGTACCGGCCGACACAGCTGGCACAGTAAAAGAGATTAAAGTAAGCGTTGGCGACAACGTAGCTACTGGCTCTTTAGTGTTTATCTTTGAAGGCGAGAGTGAAGGCGAAAGTGCAGATAAAAGCGCAAGTGCAGACAAAAGCGACAGTGCAGCAGAGCAAAAAGCGCCTGCAACTGACGCTAAGCCAGCACCAGCGGCTTCTGGCTCTGCAGCACAAGACGTAACCTTGCCAGATATTGGCGATGACGAAGTTGAAGTAACTGAAATTTTAGTAGCTGTTGGCGACAGCGTTACTGAAGATCAGTCTATTTTAAGTGTTGAAGGCGACAAAGCATCAATGGAAGTACCTGCGCCGTTTGCTGGCACAGTTAAAGAAATTAAAGTAGCGACTGGCGATACAGTTAAAACCGGTTCATTGGTATTTGTATTTGAAGTAGCGGGTAGTGAGTCTGCAGCACCTGCTGCTGAGTCAACACCAGCCGAAACTAAAGCAGCACCGGCAGCCGAGCAAAGCTCAGCATCAAGCACAAAAGAAGTTAACGTGCCTGATATTGGTGGCGACGAAGTTGAAGTGACCGAAATTTTAGTAGCCGTTGGCGACAGCGTTACTGAAGATCAATCGCTACTAAACGTTGAAGGCGACAAAGCAGCAATGGAGCTTCCTGCGCCGTTTGCTGGCACAGTTAAAGAAATTAAAGTAGCTACGGGCGACAAAGTATCGACCGGCTCGTTAATTTTTGTTTTTGAAGTTGCTGGTGGCGCACCTGCTTCAGCCGCTAAACCTGAAGCCGAAAAATCAGCACCTGCTGCTAAAAGCGAAAAGCCAGCACCAAAAGCCGAAACAGCGACGCAATCTGCTCCAGCAGCTAGCAACGAAAGCTTTGCTGATAACAGCGCGTATGCACATGCATCGCCTGTGGTACGCCGCTTAGCACGTGAGTTTGGTATAAACCTAGCTAACGTAAAAGGCTCTGGTCGTAAAAACCGCGTNGTAAAAGACGACGTGCAAAACTATGTTAAAAACTTAGTTAAGCAAGTTGAATCTGGTCAATTGTCGGCAGGTAAAGGCAANGCAGGCGGNAGTGAGCTTGGGCTTATTCCATGGCCTAAAGTTGATTTTGCTAAGTTTGGNGAAATTGAAGAGAAAAAACTATCGCGTATTCAAAAGCTATCGGGTAAAAACTTACACCGTAACTGGGTGCAAATCCCACATGTTACTCAGTTCGACGAAGCCGATATAACCAGCCTTGAAGAATTCCGTAAAGAGCAAAATGCCCTTAACGAGAAGAAAAAGCTAGGTGTTAAAATTACGCCATTAGTATTTGTAATGAAAGCCGCAGCAAAAGCGTTGGCCGAATTTCCAACTATTAACTCGTCACTGTCTAACGACGGCGAAAGCTTAATTCTTAAAAAGTACATTAATATTGGTGTAGCGGTTGATACGCCAAATGGTTTAGTAGTACCTGTGTTTAAAGATGTTGATAAAAAAGGCATTATTGAACTATCGCGCGAGCTAATGGAAGTATCAGCTAAAGCACGCGACGGTAAGCTTACCTCGGCAGATATGCAAGGTGGCTGTTTTACTATTTCAAGCTTAGGCGGTATTGGCGGTACGGCATTTACGCCGATTGTTAACGCGCCAGAAGTGGCTATTTTAGGTGTGTCTAAATCTGAAATGAAGCCAAAATGGAATGGTAAAGAGTTTGAACCAAAACTTATGGTGCCATTGTCAATGTCGTACGACCATAGAGTGATTGACGGTGCGCTAGCAGCACGCTTTACTGTTACGCTGGCAAGCTACATGAGCGATATTCGTCAATTAGTGATGTAATTGCTAAAAATGTATGAAATCAAATCCCAGTCAGTTGTTTTTTGCTGGGATTTTTACCATTTGCAATGATACAATCTTTGCACAGAATTTCTGCCTCGCAGAAGCATGGCAGTTAAACCTTGGGGCTGTGTCCCGTTCAAATAATTAAGGTAATAGCATGAGCAACGAATTAAAAACTCAAGTTGTTGTACTAGGCGGTGGTCCTGGTGGTTACTCTGCGGCTTTCCGTGCTGCTGACTTGGGCTTAGAAGTTACACTAGTTGAGTCTCGCGATACACTAGGCGGTGTATGTCTAAATGTGGGTTGTATCCCTTCAAAAGCGCTTTTACACGTAGCTAAAGTAATTGATGACGCAGCGGCAATGGCCGAGCATGGCGTTACTTTTGGCGCACCACAAATTGACTTAGACAAAATCCGTTCATGGAAAGACTCTGTTATTGGCCAACTTACTGGTGGCTTAACTAGCATGTCGAAAATGCGTAAAGTTAAAGTTGTATACGGTTACGGTAAATTTACTGGCAGCAACACCATTGCTGTTGAAGGCGCCGACGGTACAACAACAATTACGTTCGATAACGCAATTATTGCTGCAGGTTCTAAACCTGTTAGCTTACCTTTCATCCCAGAAGATGACCGCGTAATTGATTCAACTGGCGCACTAGAGCTTAAAGATATCCCTGAAAAGCTACTTGTACTTGGTGGTGGTATTATTGGTCTGGAAATGGGCACAGTATACCGTGCACTAGGTTCAGCAATCGACGTAGTTGAATTTGCTGATCAACTAGTACCTGCTGCTGATAAAGACATTGTTAAAATTTACCAAAAGTACGTAAGCGACAAATTTAATGTAATGCTTTCTACTAAAGTAACGGGCATTGACGCAAAAGACGATGGCCTATATGTAACGTTTGAAGGTAAAAACGCACCAGCAGAACCAGTACGTTACGACAAAGTACTTGTAGCAGTTGGCCGTACACCAAACGGTAAGTTACTTGATGCAGATAAAGCAGGCGTTAACGTTGATGATCGCGGCTTTATTAATGTTGATAAGCAGCTTAAAACAAACGTTGAGCACATTTTTGCAGTGGGCGACATTGTTGGCCAACCTATGCTTGCGCATAAAGCAGTTCACGAAGCACACGTTGCAGCTGAAGTTATTTCTGGTCAAAAACATTACTTTGATCCTAAATGTATTCCTTCAATTGCCTACACAGATCCAGAAATGGCGTGGGTTGGTGTAACTGAAAAAGAAGCAAAAGAGCAAGGCCTTAGCATTGAAACTGCGGTATTCCCGTGGGCTGCATCAGGTCGTGCAATTGCATCTGCACGTACTGAAGGTTCTACTAAGCTTATTTTTGATAAAGAAAGTGGCCGTGTAATCGGTGGCGCTATGGTTGGTATTAACGCAGGCGAAATGCTGGGCGAAATTGGCCTAGCAGTAGAAATGGGCGCAGATGGCGAAGACTTAGCACTTACCATTCATGCTCACCCAACATTGAACGAATCAATCGGCCTAGCAGCTGAAATTTACGAAGGTTCAATCACTGACTTACCAAATAAAAAAGCAGTTAAAAAGAAAAAGTAATTTCTTTTAGTTAATTGTTTAAAAACCCAAGCCCAGCTTGGGTTTTTTTATGGGCGAAAAGTCACCTTGTTAATACCTAAAGCCCTTACATATCTATTTTCATCAAATTTAGCTACAATGCGCGCCTAATTTATTTAAGGTAAACCCCCCAGTGAAAAATGCCGTTTTAGCATTACGTGCCCAACAAATAAGCGAATCGCGCCGTGAGTTTAACGCTCGAGGCGCTAAAATGACACGTTGCCAGCAATGCCTACTTGCAGAGCTTTACTGTATTTGTGAAGGGGTTGTACAAGCCGATTGCGACGCCGCTGTTTGTTTACTTATGTATCATAATGAAAGCTTTAAACCTTCAAATACTGGGCGTTTAATTGCCGAAATAGTACCTGAAAACTATGCATTTAGATGGGACAGAACTGATCCCGATGCCAAACTTTTAGCATTAATAAACGATCCGCAATATCAACCTATGGTTGTATTTCCTGCTGAAGATGTAGAGCCGGGCAGAGCGGTAACTGAAGTAAATATAACAGCCGGTAAAAAACCGCTATTTATATTTTTAGACGGCACCTGGCGCGAAGCTAAAAAAATGATCCGCAAAAG
>JGI1221J13441_10001068_pt1 | contig 11733 bp, 17 predicted proteins | sample LakVidmifraction_4_FD_13441 | JGI IMG/M metagenome (IMG submission 13441) | reverse complement strand
ACATAGATGCTAGAGCTTTAAAAGTCCCGTCTTCGTCTTGCGTAGTCCCTGTTCGGAATCCGATTTCTACTTCATTTATCATTTCTATGCTCCTTTGGTTCTTGTAAGTTTGTTAATTTTCAAATTATCCTTGTTACTAGACATAAGTTTAATTACGTTTTGACCATCAGTAGTTTCGATTATTATTTCCATTTGCCATACGCCAAATATCACTTGCTCAGTCTTGGCTAGTGATATACTCTCAATTCTATATATTTCTGTTCTTGTCATGATTTTCCTTTGTTGGTTGATTTACAAAGAGTATATTAGAAATTACATAGTGTCAATAATTATTTTCACTTTATTTGGATTATTTTTTGGTTGCCAAGGTGAAAGCGGAAAAAAGATAAGCACTTCCCCTTGGCTTTCCGAGGTTATTTACTCAATAAGGACACTCTCGGATTGTCCTTATCTCGGTAATCTGGATTACACCAGCCCTTCCGAGCCAAGGGTTAATTACATGTTACAGAGAAAATTTGAGATGCGCCATTAATTTGTCTTGGGTGTCGGCTTTTGACTCCAATGCTTTTAAAACTTTCTCATCTATACACCCTTTTGCAACAATATGGATAATTCTCACAGGTTTTGTTTGACCTTGACGATTCACCCTAGCGTTAAATTGTTGGTACAATTCCAATGACCAGTTCAATCCGAACCAGATAATACATGAACCCCCATGCTGCATGTTTAAGCCATGCCCAGCAGACGCAGGGTGGGCAAATAGAAGTTTTATTCTGCCTTGATTCCAATCTCTAATCTCATCACCGGATTTAGTTAAAACCTTCCCTTGCTGAAACGCCTTCTTCAATCTAATCAAATCTGACTTATAATTGTAAGCAACCAGAAAATTCTCACTTGGATTATCTTCGATTAATTCCTTCAAAACCTCAATCTTACTTGAGTGGAGTTCATGAACATTCTTATCTGCATCATAAATAGCCCCATTGCACATTTGCAGCAGCTTATTGGCAAGTCCGGCAGCAGAAGGTGCTTGAATATCTACACCACCTTCAACGGTCAATATAAACTCTTTTTCAAGTTCCTTATAACTTTCCATCATAGGTTCAGTTAATTTTACATATTCGTTGATGTAAATCACACTTGGAAGTTCCAGATAATCTTCAGCCTTCATTGTAATACAAACATCTTTTATCAAATCTCTTATTTCCTCATCAGAGCCTTTCCTAGCTTGATAACCATAACCTTTGAATCCAGAATTGTAGAAAAATTTTCTACGGAAACCACCTATTGTCTTACCTAGTCTAATCCCGAAATCAATCAGGAATAATTGACACCATAAGTCCATCAAACTATTTGGTGAAGGTGTTCCTGTCAGACATATCAGGCTTTTTGTTTTACTTAACACCTTACGCATGGCTTTGAATCTCATTGCACTAAAACTTTTAAAACTTGATGACTCATCGATAATCACCATATCCCATTTCCAAGGTATAGTTTTCTCAAGCCAGACCACGTTCTCACGATTAATGATGTAAAAGTCAGCATCACTTTTCAGAGCTTTCACCCTCTGGTGTTCTGTACCTGTGCATATCTTACAAGTGTAACCTTGCAGATGTGACCAGTTCTGCATCTCCTGTAACCAAACAGTGTTTGCAACACGTAATGGTGCTATAACAAGAACCTTGGTGACGAACATGTCATCAAGGAGTCTTGTCGCAGCAGTAAGACTAGAAACAGTCTTACCAAGTCCCATATCGAGGAATAAACCACATCGCTTCTTGTCAACAATGAAGTTAATGGCGTTTTTCTGATATTCATGTAGATTTTCAATGTTTAGCATTTGTTTTTACTCATATGAGTTTATTATTTTTATACCTGATTCAGCATTATCGACTTCGTAAACAGCCACACCAGCTTTCATTATTAAATCTGCTATGAACTTCTGCAACTTGGTCATCTCTTTACCTTTTTTCTTAAATTCAATAAAGAACACAACATTTTTGCGAATAAATATCCTATCCGGAACACCTCTATTATTTGGTGAACAAAACTTGAAAACTAACCAACCTAATGCTTGTGCGTATTTACATACCTCAGATTCAACTTTGACTTCACTTATTGCCGGCATATTGAACCTCAACCTTATCTCTTTGCTCTTTATCAATCTCTGACATTATCTCATCAATCATATCCAAATGATGTTCACAATTTGACTCGTTTACTTCAGTTCTCAAGATGTCCAATTTTAAAGCCATTAATAATCTTCTCAATTTTTCCTGCATTTTATTCCCCTATTCAATGTTAAAAATCCAATAAACCTAAGCCGTCAAGTATATCCATGGATTCTTTGATATACTTGTTGTAGTCAATATCCGAGGGAAACTCACCTAAAGTCATGATAGGTCTTGCACCATCAGACTTAGCCACCTTATCCCCTTGAGATTGATTTTCTTTTAATTTGTTACGTCTTATCTCCTCACCATCAGTGGAATATATCCACCTGACCACACGACCAAGATATTCACCTCTCCAAACAGCACCGCCTGTCACAGAGCGAACAAGTAGGAACTTAGTCACATCCTTACATTCGCGGATAGTTTTGGTTATTGGAATATTCTTTGTCAGGTAATCAATCACAGCGATAACAGATATATCACCCTGAGGATTTTTGCTCAATTCGCTGAGAGTAAAAACACCCTTACCTTTGTGACCGTAATCAGTGATTGCCAGATAGTTGTTTACGTCACGAGAATAAAGGGCTTTGTATCTGCTTTCCTCAAGGTCAAATTTAGTTCTAATCTGCCAAGCCTTACATATCCTCTCATATTCATCATATTTATCTTTGGGCATCAGCGATACAAATCCGTCAGTATTGGCTGACATGATGTTCACACCTGCATCTTCGAGCTTCTCAATCAACATCAGGATTGCTAGTTGCCCTGTCAGAGTAACTTTCATCATCAAATCTGGTGAATAAAGTGTTGAAAATCTGTTGCCGAACTTACCGAAAGAACCGTTGATAACAATTTTCAGAGCTTCATTGACGATTTTATCACCAGTTTTCTTGGCTATCAACCTACGCTTAACAATGTTCTCGTAAATACGCAGGAATATCTCACCAAGATGCTTCGGATATAACCCTAGATTCAAAATAATACTCGGATAATATGAAGCAACATCCTTATCGACAAGGAGCTGATTTTCTGTCGGTATTATCGACTGTCTGCTCTCTGTGCTATGTATTCCGCCAATCCCTATCTTATAGGTAGAGTATCCAAGTTTAATCTTTTTTGATGATAATTCTTTAGGAAGTTTTATCGAACCCTTTGCGTCAAGCTCGAATCTATGGTTCTCAATCAAATATAGTAAATCTTTCAGTTCCTGTGACCTGAAGCTGATATATCCAGGGGTGATATACTCATAAGAAGTGTCATGTCTTAATTTTGGTGGCTTTGCTCTTGAGCTATCCAACTGTGATTTAATCACCAGTTCGGCAATTTGTGCATCAGATTTGGATAAGACCACCTCACCATGGTCTTTGACCATATCAAATCTAAGCTGCATCCTACCTTCAATTTTTCGGTAAAGTAAGATAGTGGTATCAAGGTCATTGATGCAATATAACTTAATATCTTCCATCTGCTGCTCGGTTAAATGAGTTCCAGGTGCGATAGGAAGGTCTTGGAGATGTTTGGCGTGCATCCTAGCACCGTAGAGCTTCAAACTAACCTGCACCCCTGGTGACGGCTCAATAATATCGAAATGATGTATCTCTATGGGTAGAATGAGGTTATGAGCTTGACGTGATTGCCAGCCGCAAAGTCCTTTATTGATAATTTCATCGGATAATCTGTGGATTTCTGAACATGATGACTTTCTCAGTGCTTTCAGGATAATGCTCATATCGTAGTTGTTACTATTGAAACCAAAGGTGTTTCTTTTGTACATTATTGTTCTGAGCCTGATAGCATCGGAATCGCTTAAAGTGTTGTCTTTACCTTTAGCTTCAATAGTAACAATTTTCCCTGTGTCAATATTCTTGAACGCAACAAGGAAGTAGTTAGGGTAGACCTCACAATCCAATACAATTAAATCTTTCATCTCAAGTCTACCCTATTATTAAATATCTTCGTCTGTTTGTTGTGGAATCATTCCAGCAGCTTGTTTGTAAAGTTCGAGAAGCGCATCTTGCTCATCTCTATCTTCAGCCGACATTCTGCGAAGTTTGATAATCTGTTTCAGTATTTTGTTCTCAAAACCATTCATCTTTGAGTCCATTAGAACTTCTTTAATGTCAAGTGCAACCATATCTTTAGCTTCTTGCAATTTCTCAATACGGTCGATGTATTGAAGCAACATTTGTCCGTCCATAGAATTGTGTCCTATAGTCATTTTACTCTCCTTTATTGTTGAATTATTGCAGGGTTGTTCGCAAAATTTAGAACAACCCTGCAAGTGATTAGATGTCGCCATCTTCATCAAAGTCGTCTAACATGCCTGACACGTCCTCAGCAGCAGAACCAAACGGTTCATCGTCACCGAAGAATTGTACAAGATATAGATTTGCGTTGATGCGTTTCCCGAACTCATTGTTCTGAACCCAGAAATCAATCACAGCATTTACACGACAACCCGCATAAAACTTCTCATCTTCCTCGGTAACTTGTGACTTATCTTTGTCAAGAGTTTGAGGTCTTTTTGAGTTAGCTGCTTTGATTGTCCAGCTACCATGACTACTATCGTAATCTGAGTCATCACCGTCTTTAAGACAAATCATATCAGATTTGATTTTGAAGGTGACGCTACCAAGAGCAGCGGCAATAGCTTTGTCGATTTGCTTCTTAACTTCCTTATCATTTTTATCAATAATTAGTGTTGCGGCAAACTTTCCAGCTTTACCGTTGAACACTTCTTTTTGAAATAATGATGGGAAAGATAGTCTTGCGTTTTTAATCAGTATTTTTTCTGGTATATATTTTTCAGTCATATTTATCCTTACAAGTTATAGTTTTACATTATATTGGCAGATTCTAAATCATGATATGCCACCATCATGAAGTACCGTATAAGTTATCCCTTTCGTTCAAACTTTACAACTCTTTTGTTCGTTAATCTCTTAATTTCACCCCTAATTATGGCGCAAATATTTTTACTTTCTTCTACACTAGAAGAAAGCTTCAAAGCGTAGTCAACCCTACCACAGGACATACAAATATTGTCCAAATAATCAGGGGCTATTACAATCATCGCCTTGTTATCAGCCTCAGCAGCATAAACTAATTTACCGTCCAATGTGCCTCGGATTGATTCAAGATTATGATACTCGTCCCATTGAACAGTTTCGAGAAGTTCAATAAAAATTCTATCACTATAAATCATATTACGCCCCATTGAAACCTTCAGGAGGTGTCTGTTGAGCTTTGTACAAATCAACCAGAACAAGTTCCAGTTGTTCTGGTGAAACTATGACAACCTCATTGATAATTTTTTCGTCAATATTATGATATGTATCCATGATAACCCTTGTTATTTACAGTCTTTTGATGTTCTAAGTTCTTTAAGTTGAGTCAAACGATTCTCACCAGATAACTCAGCGGAATTACCTTCCATTGCGTTACCAAGACCAAAGTCACCTAGAAATCCAAGGACATGTGCGCCATTAGTTTCAAGACGTTGTTTACGAATATCGTCTACAAACTCTTGGGCTTTTGCAAGCTCAATCGTCACTTGCCTACAATCAAGTTCTTTTTTCTCTGTTTCAGTAACATTTGTGGCACGACCATAACGTTGAGTCGCACAAGCTGATGTTGCTAAGATTAGTGTAATTGCTATTAATTTTTTCATTGTTTTCCTTTTTGTTGTTAATCTAACATGTTTATTAAATTTTCTTTTATCACTGATTGTCGTTTATCCGTATCAGGAACGAGGGTCAGCTTTCCTGCTGGCTTAATGGTAATCTTTTCCATATCCTCTTTACCTAATTTCTTCTCAGCCTCAGTAATGCCGATTAGGGATTTTTTGTAAGCATCATCACCTAACTTTGAGATTATGAAGCTCTCAGCATCATCAGTGAACACTCGGTTTGACCTACCTTCCACTAATTTATATCCGTTGAACTCACCGCCTTCAAACAACTTGAGATACACCCCATCTTCGACAGCATCAAGCATACTGATAATCAGCTTCTTGTTATCTAAAATGGACTTTTTATCTTCGTCAGTCAGACTATCAGCGTGACCTTTTTCCAATTTGTCAAATTCACACATAATCAAATCTTGAGTGAAGTTGGCAAGAGCTTTACAATCACCTTTAGCTTTACACCATTGACATTGCTTCTCACCTGGAACTCTTGGTGCAGTATCTGACAGAGCCAGTTCAGCACGTTCTTTCGCCCATTTACCAAACTTGTTCAAATCCTTCACAGAAATATCCCAATATGAGAAATTTCTGATACGTGGTTGGCAGATATGAATACGGAAATGTTCAATGTTTTCCAAGAATGATAGCTCATTCATAAATCCTAAAGCATACATCTGACCTTGAGTGTTCTCGAAAGCATCGACCGCAACACCTTTACCATATTTCAAATCAAAGATATGACAAGTCTTGGTTTCAGGGTCATAAACAGCACTATCCATTGTGCCGAACCCTTCAGGAACTATGTTAGAGAAATCAACTCTTTCTTCAGTATATGTGGTAGTATTGGTTCTCTCATGTGAAACAACATAATCCAGATATTCCTGAACATATTCACACATGTCTTTTTGAAGCTCATGGTCAGGTTTGAATGAGTTGACCTGAATATTTAGCTTACCTATCTTCTGACCCTCATACATCTCAGCAGAGATTCGCCCCTTAAGGCATAAGTCAGCTAATTCATGGGCAAGTGTACCCTCATCAGCAAAGAATGATGATTGGTCAGCTAAACCCTCCTGAGCCTTTACTGAACCAGGGCAGTTTAGCCATTGTGATGAACCAGATGCAGATAACTTAGCATGTTTACGTTCTTGGTGATTAATTTCTTTCATTTTTCCTCTTAATATCCTTTTGATAATGTTTTCTTTATTTTATAATATTCAGCAGGGTCATTGATAACTTTCTCGAACATATCCCTTGTCGCCTTGGGTTCGATTCCAACTAATCTACACACATCGTAGAAATCGTTAGAACCTACCCAAGAAATTACAGTATGACAGTCAAAACTTTGTAACATCGTCACCCCTTCACGACCATTATACGATACATCGTCAAGGGCTGTAGTTATGACTGAACACCATAAATTTTTATATGGGCATCCATGTGAATTGTTCTCAATCTCGCTACTGAATCTCATTCAAATCAACCTTATGCAAGTGCTTTCAATTTGTTGTACAATTTGACCAGTGCATCAGCTTTTAGATTGGAGAGTTGGTCTGCACCTAATCTCTTGACCTCAGCTTTTACTTCATCACGACCAATCGCTCCTGATGCAATCTTTTTCTTAGCAAATTCTTTTACAGTATCTGAATCCAAATCAACTGCAACTTCCTCAACTTCCTCTACAGCATCGTCATCATCACCATATTCATCGGCAAGATAATCTTCTTCATCCTCAACTTTCTCAGCAATCATTTCTTCAATGTCAACTGTTTCAGCCTTTGGTTCAACTTTTGCTTTAGCAGCAGGTCTGCCACGTTTAGTTGTTTGAGGTGCATCACGTAGAAGGGTTTCTGTTAGTTTCTCGATTGCTGCCGTCAATTCTTCAATTTTATTTTCTAAGCTCATTTTATTTAATCTCCTTTTTGTTGTTTTATTTATTATTTTTAGACTTCGAAATTCTTTCTTCACAGTAATACATGGGGTTATAAGTTACTTCAAATCTAACTGAGGTTCATTTCCATATTTATTATCCCAATCAGCTATTTTTTTGTTGCGAATTGTTGCGAGTTTACCTCTTTCAGCTATATACGCCTTACTTTCTTTCTCGATTGACGCGTTCAATTCATCACACGCAACTTGCGCTTCAACTCTTGTTTCATAATAATCTAATGTCCTACGACAATCCCTACGAATAGGGTAAAGCACACCACGACCATGTGGCACAGGCTCTTGCATTGTATACAGCACACAAGGATAACAAGGGTCTAAAGGGCTTGGTCTACGTGGTATATCTTGTTCCATATTATTTACCTGCATATTTATTATTCCATTCTTCTATTTCTTTATTGCGAATTGTAATTGCCTCAACTAATTCGGCTTGATTTATCTTATTGCGCCTTTTAATTGGAATATTCAATTTATCACACTCAGCTTGAGCTTTGATTTTTGTGGTAAAATAATCCGTAGTATCATTTAACCGTTGTCCAATAGCATAAAACACCTTGCCGCTATTCAGTTCTGCATTTTTAACTCTGAATAATTTTTCTTCATACAAATACGCTTTCCTAAAACGCTCTGGTTTAGGTGGGATATAAGGTGATTGTACATCTACCGGCTTTTTTCTTTTAAATATATTCATAATCAATTTCCTGTTAGTTAGTTTTCTTTTCATCTGAAAGCAAAAATAACATAGTGTTTACTAGGTGTCAACAATTATTTTCATATAAAGATAAAATAATTTTATATAGAAAATAATTGTTGACACATTAGTATTTACATATTATAATCTGATTGTCAACAACATAAAAAGGAAAGGAAAATGACAAATGAGGAACTAAAACCCACTATCTTATCTTTTGAGGATATTCAGGAGAAACTTCAAGACTTGAGGTTATATAAAGTTGCAAAAATTACAGGATTATCTTATCCTACTCTCAGGAAGTTCTATAATGGAACTAATCTGAATTGCAGCATGAGTAGCTTACAAGCCATATCCGACTATCTAAATAAGAGATAAAAAATAAAGGTTATCATGAAGAACGAAGAAAACGTAATGGACTATCTGCGCCATGGCAAGAAACTATTCCCATTAGTGGGTAGAGTATCTATAACCAAGGATTGGGTCAATGCTGTAATTCCCGAAGATAAATTGAGGAAGCATAATGATAACTTCGGCTGGGCGATAAACCCTAGCTCTTTAGTAATTGATGTTGACCCTAGAAACGGTGGTAAAGATAGTTTCAAACTATTGACTAATTTTCTAGGTGTTGAGCTTGAGCCGACAGTTCTAACCCCTTCAGGTGGTTTCCATATCTATATGACTATCCCTGAACAACATGTTGGTAAAGCCTTCAAAAAGACTTTGAACAAAGATTTTCCAGGGATTGATTTTCTTACTCATGGTTGCTATTGCGTAATAGCTGGTTCTACTGCTTTGGTTCATGGTTCTAAAACTGAAATGGGTAAATATTCTTGGGTTGATGATTTTGACTTAGGATTCCTAGAAACACCAGCACCATTAAAACTTTTTGAGTTAATTTCTTATGATGCACCAAAATCTACTAGTGATTTAGCTGAATATCAGGGTTTACTCGGTGCTTCCAGTTCAGCATGGTCAACAGAGAAGGTTCAGAGCCTCTTGGATAAACTAGACCCTTCTATGGGTAACGATGAGTGGGTCAAGGTCGGAATGGCTCTCCATGACTGGGATAGTCAACTTGGTTTGGATTTATGGGAAGCATGGTCTAAAGCTGGTGATAATTATGTTCAGAATCAGACAACAGTTCGTTGGAATAGTTTTGATTCAGGTGGTGGCGTTACTCTGGGAACAGTATCATATATGGTCAAGGGAGTCACTTTTGATGAGGAAAAGAAAAATCTGGCAAAATTCCTAAGGATGATAAATAACGCTGATGAGAGAAGCCTTGAGCTTGATGTCATTCCTAAATTGAAAAAGGAAAATCTAAATGCAGATAACAAAGAAATTATTGTAAAAGCTCTCCAAGACAAGTGCAAAGATTTGACTGGGGTCAGATTGTCGATTAGTCGTTTACGTGAGAAGATAACTGGTCAGGAGATTGTTACAGGCAGTTTCGTTGAAGATGGTGAACGTCCTAAGTGGTGTGAGAATTGGGTTTATATTTTGAGCCATAATTGCTTTGCCAATCTACATAATTCATCAATTTACAAACTTGATGCCTTCAATCTGGCTAATGGGAAATATCTACCTAAAGGTGTCAACGGAAGTAAGCAGAAAGCATCAACTTACGTGTCAGACAACGGATTTGTGCCGATTGTTTCATCAATGGTGTTTATGCCGACATTCAAAGAGAAAATAATAACCCTAAATGGAAAGACATATCTAAATATGTTCGACATCAAAAACATTCCTTTGGAAGATAGGGAATACACCGATGAAGGTCGAGCGTTAATAAAAATGATAAGAAAACATGTGGCAATGGTTGTTGGTAAAGATAATGCTCCAATTTTCCTGCAATGGTTAGCTCATCAGGTTCAGTTTCCAGGGAAGAAAATTTTATGGTCACCAGTGATTCAGTCTATTGAGGGTGTGGGTAAATCTTTCTTTGGTGAAATGCTGAGGCTGTGCTTAGGCGTGATGTATGTTGGAACGGTAAACCCTACCCAAGTATCATCCAACTTCAATGGTTGGGCTATTGGCTCACCTGTGGTCATCTTGGAAGAAATCCGTATCAAAGGTCATAACCGATATGACGCTGTGAACGCATTGAAGCCATTGATTACTGATGCGATGATTCAAATTAACGATAAGGGCGTGAAACCTTTTATGACCTATAACACAACAAATTATCTTTGCTTCACCAATTACAAAGACGCAATCCCATTAAGTCGTGATGACCGTAGATGGTGGATAATTTTTTGTCAGATATTGAAACTGAGTGATGTGACTGACAAGGTTGGAATGGATTATACGGAATATTTCCCGATGTTGTTCTCATTGTTGAGGAAGCATCCAGGTCAGGTTCGTAAATGGCTTTTGGAATACAAAATCCAAAATGAATTTCTAAATATGAAACAAGCACCTAGAAGTGAGTTTAAGGATTCCATGGTTGAAACTGAAAAGATGAATCTAGAAGGGCTATCTGAAACCGAAGAACTGATTAATAGAGGTGGGGATAATTACAATGCTAACGTGATATGTTCTGTAGATTTGTTCAACGATTTGACATTTGAATATCCACATCTGAACGTGCAGACAACCGCAAAGACTACTATATTGAAAGCACTTGGTTACACTGTTTGTCCAGGGGTGGTTAATGTCAGAGGTAAAGCCAAGAAAGTTTGGTATAAGCAAGCACTGACCAACCATGAGATTAGATTGTTCTTGAGAGATGAAGGTTCTTACGAAGAAAGAAATATAGACGAGGATTTTTTGGACGACATTTAATTCATAAAAAATTTTCGGACGAGGTTGTTTTCATAAAAATTTCGGACGAGGTTGTTTTCATAAAAAAATTTTCGGACGAGGTTGTTTTCATAAAAAAAAAATTTTTTTTGAGAAAAAACACCGTTTTGGTGTAAAAACACCGTTTTGGTGTAAAATCGGGAGAAAAACACCGTTTTGGTGTAAAATCGGGAGAAAAACACCGTTTTGGTGTAAAATCCTAAAAAACACCGTTTTGGTGTATCTATGCAGAAAAACATCATTTTGGTGTAAAAAATTTTCTGGCGTTCAACTAGATAAAGAAAAAAATTTTCTGGCGTTCAACTAGATAAAGAAAAAAATTTTCTGGCGGCCATGTGGATAAAGAAAAAATTTTCTGGCGTTCAACTAGATAAAGAAAAAATTTTCTGGCGTTCAACTAGATAAAGAAAAAATTTTCTGGCGTTCAACTA
>JGI1221J13441_10001062_pt1 | contig 11775 bp, 10 predicted proteins | sample LakVidmifraction_4_FD_13441 | JGI IMG/M metagenome (IMG submission 13441) | reverse complement strand
GTCCTCCACCCGCCAGCCCAGCGGTGTCCGAGCCCACCTTGCGCCACGACGACACGGCGGCTGGCGAAGCGGCCACGGGAAGCCCGGCGGCTGCACCGAGCGATCTGCTTCGCGAGCACATCGTCTCGCCGGCACCGACGACCGAACGGCTGCAGTCGATCCAGCGCATGGTCGCCGACCAGTTGGGCGATGCGCTGCCGCCCGACTTCTCGGCGAGCGTGCTGCAGTCCATCCCGGTGCAAGCCGGCGGACTCTATCCGATCTCCGACGTCTGGTACATCGACGCCGGCCTGGACACGCCCGATCGGCTGCGCATCCACATCGCGCAGTTCGCGCGCGAGATCGCCGGGGAGGCAGGCCTGGACGAGTGCATCGAGGATCGCGCCGATGGCATCGGGTTTGCGTGCCGCGCCCGCGGCCAAGCCCCGTCGCCGCTCGGCCGCGCGGTGCTGACGCTGCTCGCTTCCCTGACGGGTCAGCCCGTCGCCGAAGCGGGCCTGGACGGCGCGCAGCTCGCCGCCGACCTGCCGACCCTGTTGCACGGCCAGAGCCAAGGCCATGGCAGCGGCGCAAGGCGCTTGAGCGACACGGCGTTGGTCAAGCTCTTTCGGCTGCTGCGCCTCGCCCGGCGTCTGCTGGACCTGGAAGCCGGCACCACGGCGCCCGGGACGTGAGCGAGGGAGGCCGCATGTCCACATCGCATCCGCTCAACCAGGCCGTGATTGCCCAGGCGCTGTATGACCTTCGCAACGGCCAACTGCGCCGCTGCAAGGCCATGGGCTTCGGCGAGGCCGAGCTGGATGCGCTCAAGCACCCCGCGCTGATCAGCGTGCTGGCCAACGCCAGCGTCTCGTGGTGCTCGGTCACGGTCAACCGCGAAGTGCTGCAGCGCCTGCTCAACCAGGCACAGGACGTGGAGAAGGAAATCGCCACGGTCGATCGCATGCTGCGGCTGGGGGCCAGCACGGAGATGGTCAGCCGCTTCTATGGCCTGACCCATCAGGAAGTCGCCCTGCGGCGGGAGATCCTCGGCCTGCCCAAGCGCAAGGGGCGCCACCCCGTCCTGGACGAGACCCAGGACACCGAACTGTGGCGGCAATGGAAAGCCGTGACCAGCAGCAGGAACGTCGATCTGGAGGACGAGACCTCGATTCTCGATGCGGCCATGGACCTGGCCGAGGGCATGTCATTGCCGCTCTCGGTGGTCTGGGCCGCGATCAGGAACTGGGTCGATCAGGGATTGGGCTAGGCCATGGCCGTGGACGACACCGCCCCACGAGCCCCGCGTCAAGGCCCCATCGCACTCGCCGACCTGTTCGACGCTGCGCTGAAGGACCTCACGCCCAAGCCAAATCCCAGCGCGCCAGCGCCCATGGCAGTGCCCACGCCTGCCGCGTCCGGCGACGCCTTCCTGTTCAGTGGCAATCGGCACGAGAGCGTGCCGCGGCGGCTGTTCCTCGACCGCCGCCTGACACCGCTGGAGCGCAACGCCTGGCAGGTGTTCCGGCTGATGCTCAACGACGACGGCGTCACGGCGTTCCCGACCTATGAGCAGTTGCGCCCCTGGCTGGCGTCCATGCCCTGCGCGGGACAAGCCTCCCACGAGACCGTCGCGCGGGCGCTGACGCTGCTGCGCCTGACGCGCTGGCTGAGCCTCGTGCGACGACGGCGCGACGCCAAGACCGGCCGCATCCTCGGCAACCTCTACGTCCTGCACGACGAACCCCTGACACCGTTCGAGGCGATGCAGCTCGACGCCGACTACCTGGCCCTGGTCAGCCAGTCGCTGGGGCATTCGGCCAAGGCCGTTCAGGTGGTGGGACTCAACACCCTCCAGGAGATCGCGGACGACCCGATGTTGTCCGGACGCACCTTGCCGTCGCGGCTGCAAGTGCTCGCCGAGCGCCTGGCCGACCAGGGCATCACCGCCACCGAAAGTTATCCACAGGAGGATGCGATCCACGATTCCGAAGAAGGGCCCGCGAGCCTTCTTCGGAATGGCGAACGCCCCTCTTCGGAATCCGAAGCAGGGCCGAAACCCGCGCCAGACGGCGCTCTTCGGAATCCGAAGCAGGACCGTACAGTACGTAGTAGTCGTATTGATGAAGTACGTACTACCGCGCAGGCGCGTGCGCTGGGCGACCTGCAATGGCCCAAGCGCTTCGCGGAACTGAAGGCGGAACAGCAGGCCGGAGCCAGGATGGCGTTGCAGCAGGTGGACGCTGCCCTGCGGCAGGCCGTGCTGGACGAATGGGCCGCACGGTGCGGCAAGCATGGCATCCGCAACCCCGCCGGATATCTGTTCGGCATCATCCAGCGCGCCATGCGCGGCGAGTTCAATGCGTGGGCCAAGCAGACCAGCCCGGCACCGCCAACACCATCGGCGGCGCGAGCGCCACCATCCGAGCCGCCGCGCAACGTCGTGCCGCCCGAGGTGGCCCGGCAGCACATCGAGCGCCTGCGCGACCTGCTGCGCAAGACCTGAGCGCAGGGCTTGGCAAAGCCGTGAAGTAGACGTCTATGGCGGTCAACAGAACGGTCCCCAGGGGACGGCTGTGCGGTGAAGCGCCGGGCGACGGCGCGACCCGCTGCGCGAAACCTGGGCAAAGCGCCTTGGCAAGGCCATGAAGCAGACCTCCATGGCGCTCAACGGAACGGTCCCCTGGGGACGGCTGCGCGGCGAAGGATCGTGTCGAACGGCAGCGCGACGTGCGGTGCAGCACGCATACCGTCAACAACCGAGGACGGGAACGCCGACGTGAGTGCCTATCTGCGGAGCGGTCCCCAGGGGACCGTTGCGCGCTGCACCGCCAGCGCGCACAGAACCGGGGCCGGCTCATTTCGGTTTGTTGACTGACTGCCTTCCGCCGCATGCGGATGCTGGCGGCTCCCTGTCCACCAGCGAGCGATCACCATGGCAACCAGCAACGAACCATTGCAACTCAACCTCGGCTCCCTGCGCAGCGCGATGTCGCTGACGCTGCACACCCACCACGCCTCGCGCATCTGGCATGGCCGCGCCGCCGCTGAGGGGCGACCTGGCATCGTCGGCCTGAACGGCTACATCGCCGTCATGAACAAGATGAAGCGCGGCTCGGAGCAGGACGACCCGTACAGCGACTGGTGGATGCTGCGCATTGAAGACAAGCTCGACCAGACCAAGACCACGCTGCAGACGCTGCGCGAACAGGTGGACCAGGCCCTGGCCGGCGTGCCCGCCGCGTTGACCCTGGGCGAGAATCTCAACGTGCAGCCCGTCAAGCTGCCGCTGTTCGTCAATGCGCAGTTGGGCTTTGCCGCCGTCTATCTCCTGGCCGACTACGACGACATCGCGCGCAAGCTGATCCTCGCCCACCACACCGCGCTGATCGACCGCAGCACTTTGGAGCGCTGGCTCAACGAGGGCGCGCACGCGCTGCGCAGCCTGTTCTCGCTGGCCCAGCAGTACCGCTACTCGGGCTGCACGCGCGACGACTTCGCGGCGAAGAATGCCGCAGCGCGGGCCGCGCTGGAGAAGTTCGGCGAGTTGCCGCAGGACGTCCTCGAAGGCACGCACCGCTCGAAGTTTGCGCCACCCATCGTGCGCCGTGGTCTACAACAGCGCGGTGAGAGTCCTGCCGCAGCCGCTACCAGCGCCGATGGTGATGCGGCCGCTGCTGCCGACCCGTCCGAAGGCGCAGCCACTGCCGGCGAGGACGAATCCGCATGAGCGATCTGTACCAGCCGACCCGCTACTTCCGGGGCCTGCAACAGGGAGCCTTCATGCGCCTGGAGCACGCGGCCTCTCTAAAAGGCCTTTTAAAGCCTTTTAAAGGTAAAGGGGACTTGGAGGCCTGGGCCAGCCAGTGCTTCGCCATGCGCGACGAGTTGATCGGCCTGGCGCAGCGACAAGTGCTGCAACAGGCCAGTGGGCATCCCTTCCACCTGCTGCCCGTGGAACTGGCCCAGCAGACCACTGGCGCGGGAACGACGTTCCTGCGCTGGCGCAGGCACGACCGCTCGGCCATGGGCGTGGCCCTGTGGCAGGAGCTGATGGCGAGCACCAGCACGCCGGTCAACCTGCTGGCCGACCTGCACGCGATCGAGCTGCAGCGCATCACGCTGAACATGCAGATCAGCCTGTTGCACACCCTGGGCAGGCAGGCCCAGGAGTGCGCCAGCAAGGCCGCCGAGGCGGAAGACGCCTACCTGCGCCGGCTCGCGTCCATACCCCCCGCAGTGCGCGATCGGTGATCGCGTCGGGCACCCCAGCACGCGCCCGGCGGCAGTGAGGCGCGGGTATTTCAACCACCACGGAGATCACACCATGAGCACGCATTTTTCCGGCGAAGGCAACATCGGCTCGCCCCCCGAGTACCGGGAGTTCCCCAACGGCAACGACGAACCGCGGCGCTTGCTGCGGCTGAACGTCTATTTCGACAACCCCGTTCCCACCAAGGGCGGCGACTATGAGGATCGCGGCGGCTTCTGGGCGCCGGTGGAAATCTGGCACCGCGACGCCGCGCATTGGAAGGACCTCTACCAGAAGGGCATGCGCGTGCTGGTCGTCGGCCGCATGGAGCGCGAACCCTGGACCGACAACGAGGAGCAGCCGCGCGAGACCTGGCAGATCAACGCGCGCAGCGTCGGCATCCTGCCGTTCCGCATCGAGTCCGTCGTCCTCAGCCCCAAACCGCAGGAGACCGCGCAGGACGCGCAGCCCAAGCCCCAGCCCGCCCAGGAACCGGCTGCGCCGAAGGAGACCAAGAGCAGGAAGTGACCCAGCATGGGGGCGGCCGCGGCTCTTCGCCGCCCCCCATGTCCTCGCGAGCTATCCCCTGGGGATAGCTCCACCGACGTCCACCGGCTTCCACGCGCTCCCGAACATCGCGGCTCCCGGCCAGCACACCACCGGCTGCACGCCATCCCCGCCGCAGCCATCCCATCTCGTGAAAGCGGTCGCCACCGCATGCGGCTTGTTTGCTGCTGCTTCCGCAGGCGCTCGGCATCCTCGATCCCGGCAACTCCATGAACAACGGGAAGCGGATGGACGGACATGCGGCTGTTTCTGTGCGAGAAGCCCTCCCAGGGCAAAGACATCGGCCGGATTCTCGGCGCCACCCAGCGCGGTGAAGGCTGCCTCAATGGCTCCGGCGTCACGGTCACCTGGTGCATCGGCCATCTCGTCGAAGCAGCAGCACCCGAGGTCTATGACGCGGCGCTCAAGCGCTGGTCGCTGGAGCAGTTGCCCATCATTCCCCAGCAGTGGCGGGTCGAGGTCAAGCCGAAGACCGCCACGCAGTTCAAGGTCGTCAAGGCGCTTCTGGCGAAGGCGACCCACCTTGTCATTGCCACCGACGCCGACCGCGAGGGCGAGCTGATCGCCCGCGAGATCATCGACCTGTGCGGCTACCGCGGTCCCATCGAACGCCTGTGGCTGTCGGCGCTCAACGATGCGTCCATCCGCACCGCGCTCGCCAAGCTGCGGCCCTCGGCCGAGACACTGCCGATGTATTACTCGGCGCTGGCGCGCTCGCGCGCCGACTGGCTTGTGGGCATGAACCTCAGCCGGCTGTTCACCGTGCTCGGGCGGCAAGCCGGCTACGACGGCGTGCTGTCGGTCGGGCGTGTACAGACCCCGACGCTCAAACTCGTGGTGGACCGTGACCGAGAGATCGCGGCCTTCGTGTCCGTGCCGTACTGGGCCATCGACGTGTCCTTGTCCGCAGGCGGTCAGACGTTCACCGCGCAGTGGGTGGCACCCGATGCCAGCGCCGACGACGCCGGCCGCTGCCTGCAGCAGCCCATCGCACAGCAGGCCGCGCAGCAGATCCGCGCCGCGGGCAGTGCCCAGGTGGTGTCGGTCGAAACCGAGCGCGTGCGCGAAGGCCCGCCGCTGCTGTTCGACCTGGGCACCTTGCAGGAAGTCTGTTCCAAGCAGCTTGGGCTGGACGTGCAGGAGACACTGGAAATTGCCCAGGCCCTGTACGAGACGCACAAGGCCACGACGTACCCGCGCTCGGATTCGGGCTACCTCCCCGAAAGCATGTTCGCCGAGGTGCCCACGGTCCTGGACAGCCTGCTAAAGACCGATCCCACGCTGGCCCCGATCATGGGCCAGCTCGACCGCACCCAGCGCTCGCGCGCCTGGAACGACAGCAAGGTGACGGCGCACCACGGCATCATCCCGACGCTCGAACCCGCGAACCTCTCCGCCATGAGCGAGAAGGAGCAGGCGGTGTACCGGCTGATCCGGGCGCATTACCTGGCCCAGTTCCTCCCGCACCACGAGTTCGACCGCACCGTGGCGGACCTCTCCTGCGGCCAGCAGAAGCTGGTGGCCACGGGCAAGCAGGTCGTCGTCAAGGGCTGGCGCCTGGTGCTGGCCGAGCCAGAACGTGAAGGCAGCGCCGACGAGGACGGCGATGCCCCGCGCAGCCAGGTGCTGCCCGCATTGCGCGACGGGATGGCATGTCAGGTCGCCGGGGCCGACATCAAGGCCCTCAAGACGATGCCGCCCAAGCCCTATACCCAGGGCGAACTGGTCAAGGCGATGAAGGGCGTTGCGCGTTTCGTGACCGACCCGCGCCTGAAGCAGAAGCTCAAGGACACGACGGGCATCGGCACCGAGGCGACGCGGGCCAACATCATCAGCGGGCTGATCGCCCGCGGCTACATCGTGAAGAAGGGACGCTCCATCCGCGCATCGGATGCGGCGCTCACGCTGATAGACGCCGTGCCCGCGGCGATTGCCGACCCCGGCACCACCGCCGTCTGGGAACAGGCGCTGGACATGATCGAGGCCGGACAACTCACCCTGGATGTGTTCATCGGCAAGCAGGCTGCATGGATTTCGCAGTTGATCGCGCAGTACGGCAGCACGTCCCTGTCCATCAAGGTTCCCCAAGGACCGGCTTGTCCGCAGTGCGGCGCACCCACGCGCCAGCGCACCGGCAAGAGCGGCCCGTTCTGGTCGTGCAGTCGCTACCCCGCCTGCAAAGGCACGCTGCCGGTGGCAACCGGCACGTCCAGGCGTGGTGCCTCGCGTCCACGCCGTACCAGTGGCGGTGGCTGCAAAGGCGCCTGACCGCCCCCGTTCCCCGTGAGCCATGCCCGCCATCGGCGGCGTGGCCCGTGTCCCGCATGCCCTGCGGGACGCCCCAGCGCGCAACGCCTTCTTGCTCCGTGTGCGCGTCCCGTCCGGCCGTCCCCGGCCGCGGGACCTGAAGGTGGCTTCTCCGCGAACCGCACCCCGCGCGTTCTCCTCGTCTGCATTCCTTCCGCCGCTGCGAAGGGTCCCCCGATGGCTTGCCTGTGCGAGCCATCCGGAGACCCTTCGCGGTCAGCGGTATTCGGTGCCGGTGCCCGCCGGCGCAAAAACGGGCTCCCTTTGTGCGCGGATGTGCGCCAGACGATGCCGGCCCCAGCCACGACATGGGCCGGGTGTGATTGCTTGATGAGCAGACGGTTCTAGCGACGACCGGGCCTGCCAATCAGCCCACGGGTGGTTCTTCTTTCCTCCCGAGCCGAAGGCCCCTGGGGCCTTCGGCGCCTTTCTCCTGCCTTTCAACGCCCCGGCCAGGGCGATGGCCCTGCGCCATACGAACAGGAGACCGACATGCACCCGAATCTTTGCGCACCGCCGCGCAACACGCCGCTGCTCTACGGCAGCGTCTGCAGCGGCATCGAGGCCGTGAGCCTCGCCTGGCAACCGCTCGACCTCGAAGCCGCGTGGTTCGCCGAGATCGAGCCGTTCCCGAGCGCCGTGCTCGCCCACCGTTACCCCCGCGTGCCTAACCTGGGCGACATGACCGCGATCGCCCGCCAGGTCCGCGCCGGCACCGTGCCAGCGCCCGACATCCTGGTCGGCGGCACGCCGTGCCAGTCGTTCAGCGTGGCCGGCGCGCGCCAGGGGCTGAACGACCCACGTGGTGCCTTGACCCTTGCCTATGTGGAGCTTGCAAATGCCATCGACCAAACCCGCCACCAAGACCGCCGCCCGGCGGCAACGCTCGTCTGGGAAAACGTCCCCGGCGTCCTCAGCGACCGCAGCAACGCCTTCGGGCACTTCCTGGGAGCACTGGCTGGAGAAAGCCGTGCGCTCGAACCGCCAGGGCAAAAATGGGCGCACGCAGGTTGTGTGTCTGGACCCCGGCGCCGCATCGCCTGGCGCGTGCTCGATGCTCAATATTTCGGCGTCGCCCAACGGCGCCGTCGCGTGTTTCTTGTGGCAAGTGGTGGAGGTGGCGTCGATCCCGCCGAGGTACTTTTTGAGCGCGACGGCGTGCGCGGGGATTCTTCGCCGGGCTTCGTGCCGTGGCAAGACGCTGCCGGCGCTGCTGGATCGGGCGCTGCGGCAGCAGGCGGGTACTCGGGATATGCAGGACTGAAGCAGCCCTACGGCAAGGCCACGGTGACGTTCGGATTCGGCGGGGGCAACACCGCAGGCCCCATTGACGTCGCGGCCTGCCTGACCGCGGCACCTGGCCCGAAGAACGACTTCGAGGTCGAGACCTTCGTGGCGCAGTCCATCGCGGGCAGCATCAGCCACACGCTCAGCACCGCCAACGGCGGCAAGGGCTGCAGCGAGGACGGCACCGGCAAGGGTGTGCCGATCATCGCCTTCACCGCCCAGGGCTGCGGAGCCGATGCAACGATGGCCTGGGCACCGACGCTGCGCGCGGGCGGGCATCGCCTCAGCCACGCGAATGCCGGCGTCGTGCCGGCCATCGCGTTCGCGCAGAACTCGCGCGGCGAGCTGCGGCTGGAATCCGGCCACGGCCAGCTTGCCGGGACGCTCTCCACGGGTGGCGGCAAGCCGGGCCAGGGCCGGCCGATGGTGATCGGCGTGGCGCTGCGCGGTCGCACCGAAGGCCTGGCCGCTGAACTGGGCGATGGCGTCTCGACCGCGCTGCGCACCAGCAGCGGCGGTGCCGACAAGCACCATGTGCTGGCACCGGACTTCGAGGCACATTTCCGCTACGACTGGAACGACCCCGGCCCGGGCGACTGGTCGCAGTGGCGGGTACGTCGGCTGATGCCTGTGGAGTGCGAGCGGCTGCAAGGCATGCCCGACGACTACACGCTGGTGCCGTACCGCGGCAAGCCCGCCGCCGACGCGCCCCGCTACAAGGCGATCGGCAACTCCATGGCCGTGCCGTGTGTCGCGTGGCTGGGCCAGCGGCTGTTGCAGTGCCCGCACAAGACGGGATCGAGCGCTTCGGATTGATGCACGACGCGGCCGGCGGGCCGCGTGATCCTCCCTCCTGCATTGCCGACGCATCGGCAACAGCCAGCAGCCAGGGTGTCAAGGCTGCCGTGGGTTCCTCCCACGCCACCCGCCAGTTCGCCCCGGCATCTCTCCGGCGAACGCTGCCCACCGGGCATCGATGCCACCTTCCTCCAACCCACGGGATGTATGCCGCGTCCCGTCAGGGGCGTGTCGTCAACCCGGTCGATAACAGGACTTCCTATGGACACCATCACCCGACAAGACCGCATCACGCTCAAGAACCTCAAGGTCGCGGATTTCGCGAGCGAGGAAACGCTGTGCTTCACCGCCACCGTCATGTTCGACGGCAGGCCCATCGCCGAAGCCCGCAATGACGGACACGGCGGCTCGACGTTCGTGCGCCCGCTGCAAGGCCAGGCCGCGCTGCTGGCCCAGGCCGAGGAATTCGCCAAGAGCCTGCCGCCGGCATCGCTCGACGTCGAACGCGAGGACGACGAGCCGCTTCTCATCGACATGACGCTCGACTTCCTCGTGGACCAGTTGGCCGATGCCATGCATGCGGAGCGCAAGCTGCGCACCGCGTTCAACCGCGACATCGGCAACAAGGTGCTGTTCATCAAGGACGGCCGGCTGCTGTTCCTCAAGGGCATCAAGCTCAAGGCCATTGCCGACCGCGCGGCGTATTTCGCAAAGCTGCGCAGCCGACAGGACCAGCCCATCATCATCCTGGCCGAGCTGCCAGCGGACGAGGCATTCGCCATCTGGAAGCAGCATGTCCTGGGTGACAAGCCCCGCTGATCCAGCCTCACCGCACCGTCATGACCGCCCCGCACTCGTTGCGGGGCTTTTCTTTGTCCTGCGCACATCAATCGGGGCTGGACCAGATGCCGATTTCCAACTGACGTGGCGCGGCACCCTCACGAAGCTGTCCGCATGTCCGCTGATTCGTCAGCACATGCCAGCAGCCAGGGTTTCAGGCTGCCGCGGGGTTCTCTCCGCGCAACCCACCAGTCCGCATCGCATCCATTGCGCGGACGCGCGTTCCCAAGACGCTGATGCTTTTTTTTCAACCGCGTGCGGGAGCTGCCATCCCGTGAGGGACAGGGCCCCGCTTTTCCAAGGAGCCCATCCATGTCCCAGCAAGCCTCTTTCGGCCGATTCGGTCAATTGGCCTTGACCTACTGCGGCAAGTTCCTGCCGCTCGAAGTCCTGCACAGCGCCGCCGGCCACTACATCGGCACGCGCGATACCGAAGGTCCCGTTTCGCGGGAATCTCGTGAGTACTTCCGCAGCCATGCTGCGGCTCAACGTGCCCTCGAAAGAGGCGGCTGGTCCCAGCTCGCCATTCCCTGATCCAACTGGAGGAATCACGTCATGAACCAGCTACTGCCGCAGGAAGTCGTCGATCAGATCGTTCGGGAAGAACGGCATTTCAGCGCTGCGCCCCAAGCCTTTTTTGAGGCCTGGAAGCGTGGTGTCGAAATCGCCGGCCCGCAATGGTTTGGCGATGGCACCCGTGAAGGTCTGAACCAGGCCAAGAGCAAGTGGGATCTGCGTCCCGACATGCTGCGGCTCAACGACGCCCTCGGCGTCCTGAGCAGCGGGGAACGCATGTTCCTGTCCGCGATGGTCAGCTTCTACAACGCGCGCGAGGGCGGTGCCATGCTCAAGCGCTGCCACTTCAACGGGTTGTCGGACTTCGACGGCCTCGATCTGCCACGTCGCCAGGTGATCGCCGACCTGCTGCTGAACTACAGCGGTTGGTGAGCCGGTCCCTGGCACACCTTCATCACTGCGTTCACGGGACCCCATGAGGGACATGCGCCTCGTTCGAGGCCATGTCCCTCGCGTTTTCTCCCCGCCCAGCGCCATCCGGCATCAGGCGGTTTCCCCTGCGGATGCCATCGTCCGCAAGGGCTGGCTCCGTTCATTCATCGAAAGGAGCCTTCATGGCCAACAACTACTACGAAGCCACCGGCGTTCTCGTGCTCGACCGTGTGACGCCCGTCATCCAGGCGCTGTTCGGCGCCTTCGCGCTGGACGAGAGCCACCCCGGCAACGGGCAGGCCTACATCGCCCAGATCGCCGAGACCACCAATCCGCAATGGCCGGACGTGCTCGATGGCCTGGAAGACCTGGCCACGCAACTCGGTATTCCGATGCCGGACGACGAAGGGCTGTCGATCCCGCCGCTGCTCGAACTGCTCGCCGTGCACTTCCGTGCCGATGAGGACGAAGAGCTGGGGAACTTGATCGACCGTCATTCGTTCGAGGACACCGCCGATCTCGACGCATTGTTTCTGATCGCCACCCGGTTCGATGACGGGCACCACCTGACCGCCATCCAGTTCGAGGGCTGCTGGTACTGCAGCAAGCCGCGGCTGTTCGAGTTCGGCGGCAACGGCTGCTACCTGAGCCGCGAGGTCCGCTTCATCAGCTCCTCCTCCCAGGCCCTCCAGCTCGGCGACCAATTGCGCAAGACCATTGTGGCCGCCGACATCGAAGAGGCTTCGGCCCTGATCGCGCTGGAGACCATCAATCTGCTGGCGGGCGGCAGCGACGAG
>JGI1221J13441_10001060_pt1 | contig 11780 bp, 10 predicted proteins | sample LakVidmifraction_4_FD_13441 | JGI IMG/M metagenome (IMG submission 13441) | reverse complement strand
CAAACCGCACCCTCAACCCCCTCTCGTGGCGTACCAGGACTCACGAACCAAGGCGCGCCTGCTGGTCAACCAAGCACCGCGCCCCAAGCGCCACCGCCAGGCCCACAAAGTGCTACACCACAACCCCCAAGCCAGAGCCGTCAAATGCTCTCGGCACTCTTTCCTGAAGATCGCTTGTTAGGAGTGCAGTAAATGGCACAAGCAAAGAAGATGATGTCAAAGGTCAAGGCGCTTCGTTATGCAGAAGGCGGTGACGTTACTTCTGCTGATAACAAGAAGCTTGGCGCTTTACTTTACCGTAAGCGGGACGAAGAGCCTGTTTCCTCTTCTGCCATGGACTTAAAGCGCATGGGCAAACAAGCTGCATTGCTTGGGTTAGGCTTTGCCCCTGGAGCGGGAATCTCGGACTACTTTGGTACATTTCCTGCAGTAGAAGGGGGCACCGAACCGGGAGCCGTGGAGAATTTTCAACAAGGCAATTACGGCACCGCTGCGCTCCAAGGGCTAGGCGCGATGGGCGATATTGCAATGGGTATCCCTGTTGCAGGCGCAGCAGTAGGAAGCGTGATGAAAGCACCGCGAGCCATTCAACGTGGTATGACAGCAAGTGATGCGTTGAAGAAATTACCTAAAGTCAGTGAGCAAGGGTTTTATTCACAGGTTGAAAAAGCCATCTTGGATAACCCACAGCAAAAAGGCAGTGGACAACAGTTCTTGGCACAGCTACAAAAGACGCCTGGAGTCAAGGCAGAAGAGCTTCAGTACACAGGGTTAGATAATTTCTTAACGGGCAAGCCTAGTGTGACAAAGGCGGAGATTGAAGACTACCTAGACACGAACCGCGTGCAGGTGCAGGAGGTTCAGTTGGGTAGTCCAAGTAAAGGCCAAATCACAAGCCAGACATCAAACGACATACGAGAAATTCTAGAGGCGGCTCAGGTTTTTGATGATGATGCTGCTAGTTTCTTAGAACGTTATCAGAGGGCTAATTTATCTGGCAGACGTGATATGCAGACCGAAGCATCACTTGAGGAATACTTAAGAAGCGCAGGGGACAACAGGACTATTGATGAAGTAGCAGAGGCATCGAGGGGAATAGCGGGTAATACAACTAAATTTAGTTCCTACACTTTACCTGGCGGAGAAAATTACCGAGAGGTGTTGTTAACGTTGCCAGAAAAAACACCTGCTAATTTTCCTGACTTTGATTCTTATTTTAAGGAAAGATACTTAAACTCCTCTAATGGCTACACTACTCCAGAAGCCATCGCGTATGCTGTGCGAGATGCAATGATGAATTGGAAAAATTCAGGTGAACAAATTCCGATGAGCTATACTTCTGCAGGGAATTACACTTCTTCTCATTTTGATCAATCAAACATTCTAGCTCATATGCGGTTAAACGACCGTGTGATAGACGGTAAACCTACGTTATTCGTAGAGGAAATCCAATCGGATTGGCATCAGGAAGGCAGGAAGAAGGGGTATCAAGGACAAAGTAAGTCGGTAACTCAAATTGACAAAGAGCTTGATTCGGTTGTTAATGAGATTAGGTCTATGCCTGGCGTGGAATATGCTCCTACTGAAGCAGATTGGGCAAGGTATCCGGAAATCACTGCAAGGCATGATGCTTTGGTTGCGGAAAGAGCAGGCATTGACCCATACAAACCTGGCGTACCCGACGCGCCCTTCAAAACAACTTGGGACGAGCTGACCCTAAAGCGTGCTATCAAGATGGCAAGCGATGAGGGCTATGAGCAGATAGCGTTCACCACTGGTAAGACGCAGGCGGATCGGTATGACTTGAGTAAGCAAATTGATTCTATTGAGGTAAGTACGATCAAAGGTGATACTAGATTTGTAAAAATAATACCAAAGGACAAAAGTCCAAATTTTAACCTTCAAGTTAATACAAAAGACGGTACGGTTGTTGCTACTATGTCGTTGTCAAGACAATTTAGAGGTAAAAAACTAGATGAGGTTGTTGGAAAAGATATTGCAAGTAAGTTGCTCGGGGCTACAGAACCTCAGACACTTTCAGGGGTAGACTTGTCTATAGGTGGCGAAGGAATGAAAGGCTTTTACGACAAGATATTGCCCAAGAAGATTGAGAAGATGGGTAAGAAATACGGTGTTAAGCCCGTTTTAACAGAGATGGACACCCCAGACGGTAAAGTACAAGTATGGAAGTTCCCAATCCCGAAAGAGATGAGCAAGACAGTACAAGAGCAAGGTCAGCCACTATTCCAGATCGGCGCAGGTGCGGCAGGTCTAGGAACAGCGGGTATAATGGGATTATCAACAGGCGAAGAAAACCAAGGAGAGCAGTAAATGAAAGGTCTATACGCAAATATTAAAGCAAAGAAAGATCGCATCGCAGCAGGTAGCAAGGAGAAGATGCGAAAGCCTGGCACAAAGGGCGCGCCTACCGCAGCCGCTTTTAAGCAATCTGCTAAAACAGCTAAGAAGCCTAAGAAATAATTACTTGGCGTAAAACTGTTCTACCCTTTGCAACCAGGCTTGCTTGTATTGTTGAAACTCCCGACCTGCGGTGGTGAACTCCTGAGTAGAGCCGTCTTGTACAGACATCATCACCGCAGCGTTTTCAATGTTCGTGCCATGCACAATGTCATGCGCTAAGGCGTAAGCAGCCAACTGATGAAAGTAGTCTTCAATCCACTCCCGCTTCTTCGGTTTATTTGACTGCTTAAAATCAACAATAGAAGGCTTACCACGGTACACGCACACCATATCCGCGGTCCCCGCATAGCGATCAGGATAATAAAGCGCCGTCTCCGAGCCCCATATCTCATCAATCTGTGGAAAGAACGTGTTAATCAGACGATACCCCATCTCGTAGCCCTTTAGCATCTGCCAACTAGTGGGTCTAGGTAAGTCACGAGCCGCGATCATCCTGTCCATCACCATGTGCATGTGCGTGCCCACAAGCGCAGCTTCGTTCTTGATCTGCTCCGCCTTTTGCTCACCCACTCTCGCGGCCCACGCATCAAGTTCCTTCTTGTCCTTTGTTTCTGACAGGATGCGTGTCACGCTAGGTAGTTTGGTGTCACCGTATACATAGACACGCCCCGCTGGTCCATCTTCTCGAACCAGACTCTCATACTTGTATTTTTTACGCAACGGAATAATGTCAATCATGATTTTTTCCACTCAGGCGTAGAGTTATGCTTGAGCCAATCTTTTGTTTTCTCACCCATCACCTCATTGGCAATATTCATCTTCTGTAAAAGCGCTGTGACAATCTTATCGTCAACCGTGCCAGGAGAAACCATGTCAACGTAAGTCATTTTGTTTACTTGACCAAAACGATCTATTCGAGCCTCTGACTGCAAGCGGACTTCCAAGTCGTAGCCGTTTGAGTAGTAAATCATCGTGTGCGCTTCCGTAAGTGTCAGACCATATCCACCCGTTCTAGGCTGTCCGACAAAGAACCTTAGATCACTATTTGGATCTTGAAAGCGAGCCACAATCTCAGGGCGTTCCTCGTCAGGCGTATCACCAAAATACGTTGCAACACTTGTCATGCCATATGCTTTTTGAAGCGCATTTTTAATGGCTTCAATGTCATACCTAAAGTGCGCCCAGATAACAATCTTGCCTCTCGATTCTTCAATCACCGCCAAGAGTTCATTCATGCGGTTATTGGGCAAACTGACCACTTCCCCCGAATCAAGCGTCACATGCCCACACACGATTTGTTGCAAGCGCATGATTTGTGTGAGCGCGTTAACCGTAGACGCAACACCTTGTTCGAGCTTTGCAAGCGCCATAACACGCATCTGCTCGTAGGCTGATTTTTGTGGAAACGTTAGCATCACTTCGCGCCTCAAGAACACCTTGTCAGGCAAGTCTAAGCACTGCTCTTTGGTTACTCGAAACGAAAACTTATTTAATTTTTGCTGCAGTTCATCTAAGTTTCTGTAGCCCACAATCTGCTTAAAAGAATGCGAGGCAAGTGTGCGTTCTTGGATGATTGCGTACCTGCTTTGAAAGGCATAAAAGCTTGCCGAATCTAAGCATCCGCCAGACAAGAAAAAGCATTGCTGGTATAAATCCATGGGGCTCTTAGTGACAGGAGAGCCTGTCATAATACGCCTGTAGATTGCCTCTTTACCTACTTTGACAATGGCTTTAGAACGAGCGGCTTTTGGGTTCTTGATCGTGGTGCTTTCATCGACTGCCATGAACGCGTCTCTTGATCGCAGGAACCTTGCAGCGAAGCTTGCACCTTTTGTCGTGGAGAACGCTTCAACATTTATGAGCAGTATTTTCAACTCTTCCCCACGTCCAAAGAGCTCAATTAAATCGCTATCTTCTTTTTTCGTGGGATTAGGTCGCCACAGCGCCATTTGGTACTCAATGTGATTAGGCATGTGCTTAGGTATTTCAATATTAAACCAGTTACGGTACACGCCTTTTGGAGCAACAATAACCGCTGCGTTTATCTGACCTTTGTCATACAGCATTGCGATATTATTGATGATCATATAAGACTTTCCAGTCCCCATGTCAGCAAAAAGTGCAGCAACACCATTGTTCCAAAAACGTTCTAAGTAGGCTTCCTGATGGAGGAAGGGCTTATTTTTAAATGGATAGTTAGCAATGTATTCGTCCATTTTTCTCTCTTTCTTTGAGGAGGGGTTGCACCCCGACAAAAAGAAGTATACACTTGGATCTCAATTCTAGAAAGGAGAAATGAAAGTGTCTAAAGTTTACGTTGTCTCGGAAACTGCACAACACAACATCTCATCCGCTATGAAGTACGGTGAGATCGAAACAATTCTGCCACCTAATGCGCAGATTGCTTTTTCCGTTGTGCCAACGGTACACAGGATTCAAAGAAAGCTTGCAAATTTTAACGATGAAGATTATCTTCTGTTTATTGGTGATCCCACTGCGATTGCAATTATTAGTTCCATCGCAGCATCAAAAAACAAAGGTAGGTTTAAATGTTTAAAATGGGATAAGTTTGAAAGAATGTATATACCAATACAGGTAGATTTAAATCCACAGAAAGGAGAATTAAATGACGCTTACGACTTTATTTGAAAAAGACTCAGAAGCCTTTTCGCTTGCTGATGATCAGTTATCTGGTATTTCCGCACTCGCCAAGCGTGCCAAGCAACTTGAAAAAGAACTCGATGAAATGGAGTTAGAATTCAAGAAACGCAAAGACCAATACCGCAAGATGATCGAAGAGACCATTCCTGAAGCGCTTTCAAGCCTCGGCATGAAATCATTCAAAATGGATGATGGATCCTCTATCGAAGTCAAACCCTTCTACAGTGCCAGCATTACGGAAGCCAGACGTGCAGAAGCGTTTGAGTGGTTGCGTGAGCATGGCTTTGATGACATTATTAAAAACACCGTCTCGGTACGTTTCGGGCGTGGTGAAGACGAGCTTTGTGCTCGACTACTGAATCAACTCGGAGAGACTGGCTTTCCTGCTGAGCAAGCCGAGAAGATAGAGCCCATGACATTAAAAGCATGGGTGCGTGAACAGGTGGAACGAGGAAACGAGTTTCCCACCGAATTGTTTGGTGTCTACATTGGACAAAAAGCCACCATTAAATCTGTTTAAACAACCAAGGATCAAGAATCATGTCAAAAAACTCTGAAGTAGCAGTTAAAGGAACCAGTGCATTAGCAGTTTCATTAATCTTTGAAGAAGATGCACACGCAGGCTTTGAAGGAATGAACCAGGATGATTTTGCATTACCCTTTTTACGTTTACTAACCAACGTCTCACCTGAAGTCGGTGAAGTGGAAGGTGCCGTAGCAGGGATGATCTACAACACCGTTTCAGGTGAACTGTACGATGGCAAGAAGGGTATCTTAGTGATTTCCGCTTTATACAACCGTGTCTACATTGAATGGGCACCCCGTGGAAGTGGTAGTGGTGCACCTATTGCCATCTACCCAAGCACAAGTGACATCCTCTCAAAGACACACCGTGAAGCAGGCGAGAACAAGGATTATCTGGATAGTGGCAATTACATTGAGAACACCGCCAACCATTATGTGATGGTGTTAGACGATCAGGGTATCCCTAATCCAGCCTTGATTGTTATGAAGTCCACACAGCTTAAGAAGTCACGCAAATGGAATTCTATGGCAATGTCTGTTAAGCTTCAAGGCAGTAACGGTCTTTATACCCCACCACTGTATAGTCAGATCTATCGACTGACCACGGCTCAAGAGTCAAATGATAAAGGCAAGTGGTATGGATGGGAAATTGAACGTGTCGGAACAGTAGAAGATGCAAGCACTTACCAAGCAGCAAAGTTGTTTGCAGCCTCTATTAATTCAGGTGAAGTAAAAGTAAAACATGACGACGAAGCATCCGTAGCACAATCAGCTCCGTTTTAAATGTTAGGGGGTGTGGGAGACTGCACCCTCTTTTTTCAGAGAAAGAAGAATGACTGACATCACACGATTTAAAGCAATTTTCCAAGGTTTAGATATTGCTTATGGAACTTATCGCATCGAACGCGCCAAGGATAGTGGCAAACAAGCAGGCAAGGCGATGGTTATACGTAAGCCCCCTACAGACGAACTGTGGGTCAAGCACCTCGAAGGTATTGAGCCAAGCCTTGGTATTATCCCTATTCGAGCAGACAACTCTTGCATATGGGGTTGTGTAGACATTGACCAATACCCGCTCGATCTTGCGGGGCTTGTCATGAAGGTGAGAAAGCTTGGACTGCCTCTTGTGGTATGTCGAAGTAAATCAGGTGGCGCTCACGTCTTCCTGTTCACTTCTGAACCCGTTCCTGCATCGGACATGCAACGTTATCTTAAAGCGGTTGCAGCGCTACTCGGTGAGTCAGGGCGAGAGATCTTCCCTAAGCAAACAGAAATCCTTGTAGAGCGTGGCGACACGGGAAACTTTCTTAACCTGCCTTACTTTGGTGGGGACGATGGTTTGCGCTACGGTATCAACGATGATGGCACCTCTGCCACGCTTGAACAGTTCTATGCTTTGCATGAGAAATACGTGCAGACGCCTCCTCTGGCTTTTCCAGAAGAACCCAAGCAAGCAGAAAACCCAATAAAAGATGGGCCACCATGCCTGCAAGCCCTTTGTTCACAAGGGTTTCCAGAAGGCACAAGAAATAATGGTTTATTTAATGTGGGCATCTACCTCAAGCGAGCTGAAGGCACGAATTGGGAAGACAAGATGCTTGAGTACAACATGAAGTATTTTGACCCACCCCTGGGCATGGGTGAGATACAAATCATCTCAAAACAATTACAGAAAAAAGACTATAAATACAAGTGTAAAGATGCACCTATAAACTCGTTTTGCAACTCAGGGCTATGCCGTTCACGCAAGTTTGGTATCGGTGCGGACTCGGCTGACACACCTCAGATGAGCTCTTTGTCAAAGTACAACAGTGAACCGCCTTTGTGGTTCATGGACATCAACGGCAAACGTGTGGAGCTTGAAACAGATAGCTTGTTTAACCAAATCGCTTTTCAAAAGGCGTGCGTTGAAAAAGTTAATATGTTGCCCCCCACCCTACGTAGACAAGATTGGGAAGGTTTATTGAACGCCTTGCTACGTGAAATGGTGGAGCTTGAGCACATCGTTGAAGCCACTGAGGACACGAGCATTAGCGGTCGGTTCGCTGATCTGATGGAAGAGTTCTGCACTCACTTACAACAAGCCATGGACCGTGATGAGATACTCTTGGGGCGCCCTTGGACATGCGAGGAAGAAGGTAAGGTTTACTTTCGCATCAAGGACATTGAACCGTTTCTTAGGCGCAACAATTTTCTAAGTCTGAGTGCCCCAAAAATGGCACAGCGCTTACGTGATATGGGAGGGGAGCCATCGAGTCTCTTTCTCAAGGGTCGCGCAACGCGGACATGGCGCCTTCCTCTATTTGAAAAGCAAGACGCACCGTTTGACACGCCAGACAATGAAGGAGGTGTACCATTTTAAACTACCCATTTATCAAGTTCGAAGGATTTGACACATCTGTAGTCGGTGTCGGGTTAGCATGGAACAATGAAGACCCAGTGGAGAGGCTTATTTATGATGGGGAAAAAATGGTGGAGACATTAGTCTCTACTTTTAATTTNACTGACCCAGACGCTAGAGTGTATTTAGTGGAAGAAGTCATAGAGAAGTACTTGGGCGTAGGTACCCCTATTATCTTGTGGCCTGCAGAGTTAGGGGAGATAGAAGACTGGTACTTAAAAAATGGATAACTTACATAAGGAGTCAGGGTCGAAGATACAAAAAGTCTTCGGCCCGCCGTAATCCTGGTTCTGGCAAAACAACCTACCTACTCAACATCGCACAAACAGAGCTTGAGCGGGGCATTCATCCGTCAATGATTGGCTACTTTTCCTTTACCCGCAAAGCAGCTAACGAAGCCAAAGAGCGTGCCGTTGCACAGTTCCCTGATCTTAACTCAGAGGTTGACTTCCCGTGGTACAGAACGCTACACAGCTTGGCTTATCGCTGTTTAGGTATTGGTACAAAGNATATGATGACTGCAGAGGATTACATGGCGTTTGCCAAAGAAGCAGGCATTAGTGTGGCGCTAGAGGCTACAGACGAAGAGTACGCTGTTCGTGTAGATCACCCAATCTTGAATGAGATTAACATTGCACGTATCAGAGGCGAAGACCTGCGTACTTACTACAATCGTAGTAGGATGGAGATTGAGTGGTTTCACTTTGAATTCGTTGAGCGTTGCTATCGGCACTACAAGCAATCAAAAGGTCTTATGGACTTCACCGACTTGCTTGAGCGCCTGTTAGAAGAGCCTCATCGCTTGCCACAGCTTGAGACCGTAATCATTGACGAAGCACAAGACCTTTCTCGCATACAGTGGAATCTTGTCGTCGCATTAGCACAACGATGCAAGCAAGTGTATGTGGCGGGGGATGACGACCAAGCATGTTTCAATTGGGCGGGGGCGGACGTCAAGAGTTTCCTCAACCTGTCAGGAGAAATCAAAGTCCTTGATCAGTCATACAGGGTGCCTGCAAAAATACACGCACTTGCCAACAATGTGGTAAAGCGCATTCGTGTGCGACAACCCAAGACTTGGAAGCCACGTGACACGCAAGGCACCGTACAGTACTACAACCACTTCTCTCAGGTAGATGTCAGCAAGGGCGAGTGGCTCATCATGGCATCCACAAACTACATGCTTAACGAGATGTACTACTGGCTCAAATCACAAGGGATTTTGTTTGAGAGAAACGGTCAAAAAAGTGTTTCAGATATCATCCTCACTGCAGTGCTCGGATGGGAAGCGATTCGAAAGGGTAAAGAAGTCCCCTTCTCTGTGGTCAAACAGATCTATAAGTACCTCGGCTCTAATTGTATCAAACGTGGCTACAAAACCCTATCAGGCGCTGATCCTGAGTGCATGTACACTCTAAAATCACTACAGGAAAACCACGGGCTAACAACCGATGCTATTTGGCATGAAGCGTTAACCAAGATTGGTGAAGACAAACGTGATTACTTGGTTGCGCTCTTGCGTCGCGGTACGCGTCTCACGGGCAAGACTTATGTCAAACTGTCCACGATCCACGGTGCAAAAGGCGGGGAAGCGGATAATGTATTGCTACTCACGGATTTGTCCGCCAAGTTTGCACGAGAGTACGACCGCAACGCAGACGATATACATCGCTTGTTTTATGTAGGGTTGACCAGGGCTCGCGAATCGCTGCACTTGGTGCTTCCTAAAAACGAACAAAAAGGCTTCAGAGTATGAAAACAATATCCCTATTCCCTCGTGGCTCCGAGTGGATACCCCCACAGGATTTTCCAGACCTCTCGGATGCTAAAGAGATTGCAATTGACTTGGAGACCTGCGACCCGAACATGGAAAAGTTTGGCCCAGGCTGGCCTCGCAAAGATGGCTACATCGTGGGCTACGCCATTGCAGTAGACGGGTGGAAGGGCTACTACCCTGTTGCACACCAAGGGGGAGGCAATCTTGATACACGCATTGTTGAGAAGTACATACAAAAAGTACTGGATACGACTGCTGACAAAGTGATGCACAATGCCTCTTATGACTGCGGATGGCTCACGGCTCAAGGGTTTAAGATCAACGGGCGAGTGGTTGACACAATGCTTGCTGCTGCCGTTTTAGATGAGAACCGTTTTTCTTACGCCTTGAACAGTTTGGGCTTTGATTACTTAAAGGAAGTCAAGTCAGAGCAGGGCTTAAAAGAGGCTGCTGCAGACTTTGGTGTGCACCCAAAAAAGGACCTGTGGAAGTTGCCTGCTATGTTTGTTGGTGACTACGCCGAACAAGATGCATCACTTACCTTAAAGCTTTGGCAACACTTTAAAATCCTGTTACGCAGGGATGAAGTCGAGTCAATCTTTGAGCTCGAGACAAATCTTTTACCCGTGCTCGTTAAGCTCACGCATCAAGGCATTCGCTTTGATCGTGAGAAAGCGTATAGGCACATCAAAGAAATGAAGAAGCGTGAAGAGGCGTTTTTGCTTGAAATTAAAAAGACCTGCGGTATGCACATAGATATCTGGGCTGCAACAAGTATCTCCTTGGCCTTTGACAAGCTTAAGATCGCTTACCCAAGATCCAACACAGGGCTACCCAGCTTTACAAAATCTTTTCTTGACGCCAACCCTCACCCCTTGTCAAAAATGATTGTGGAATCAAGAGAACTAAACAAGACCCACGGCACGTTCCTACAGCCCTACCTTGACTTCTCAGAGAAAGATGGGCGCATCCATCCCCACGTCAACCAACTGCGCTCAGACGATGGAGGAACGGTCACAGGGCGCCTCAGTATGAATTCTCCGAATTTGCAGCAGGTACCTTCACGTCACGAAATCATCGGACCATTGGTGCGAGGTCTCTTCTTACCAGAAGAAGGACAGTTGTGGGCAGCAAATGACTTCTCGAGCCAAGAACCACGGATCTTGATTCACTATGCAAGCCTACTGAACTTGCCTGGCGCTGAGAAGGTGGTGGATGCCTACAAAAATGACCCCAATACTGACTTTCACCAAATGGTTGCTGACATGGCGGGCATCGGGCGTAAACAAGCGAAGACACTTGGATTATCCATCCTCTATGGGGCAGGGAAGAATAAAATCGCCTCGCAACTTGAATTAGATGTTGATGAAGCGGGTGAATTGTTAAAAACATTTCATGCAAAAGTTCCTTTCTTGCGTGGTTTAATTGACGCCGTTATGCGCCGAATCGAGCACCCAGCCTCTGCAGGAAGCATCCGTACACTCATGGGGCGTAAGTGTCGCTTCCCACTCTGGGAGCCCAAGAGATGGGGCATTAACAAGGCGCTTCCCTACGAACAAGCCATAGTGGAGTACGGCCCGCTGATCAAGCGCGCGATGACTTATAAGGGACTGAACAAACTGATCCAAGGTTCTGCAGCAGATCAAACCAAGTCTGCAATGATTGCGCTCGACAAAGCAGGATTTCGCGTGCTCTTGCAAGTGCATGACGAACTAGCAGTCAGTGTAAACAACCGAGCGGAGGCGGAGGAAGCCTCGCGGATCATGTGCAACGCTGTACAGTTGGAGGTGCCGTCTCGCGTAGACGTGGAAATCGGATCCTCTTGGGGCGACGCAAAATAACACATCTAAATTAATTATGATACCTAGGGAAAACCCCTAGGTATTTTTTTGTGTAATTGGTTTAATATCTCTTTTATCGACAAAGAATATAATACACAATTAAGCCTTTAAATAAAGGATCTACAAATGCTTCAGAACCAAAAATACTACCCAA
>JGI1221J13441_10001059_pt1 | contig 11781 bp, 20 predicted proteins | sample LakVidmifraction_4_FD_13441 | JGI IMG/M metagenome (IMG submission 13441) | reverse complement strand
GCTCGGGAAGCTGCTCAAGCCGCTCAAGCTGCTGAAGCCGCTGAAGCCGCTCAAGCTGCTCAAGATCGATCCGCTTGGCCTCGCTGCGGATCTTGCCGCAGGCCACTAAGCGCCGCCCACGAATGGACAGGTGCGCGGGGAACGACGAGAAGCCGAGCACCTCACGCGCTGTATCGTCGAACTCATTGAACACCACGGCCTGGTGGAGCGACCGCTTGTAGGGTGCGATGTCCTCCCCGAAGATATAGGTCCTCTGGTTGTTCCCGAAGCTCCAGATGATGCGCGTATAAGGGCACGTCGCTTTACGAGTATTGAACATATCACGCGTCACCCATTCAGGCTTAAACGCGTCGTAGTTATAGCGCCCGGCGATTGCGTCGCGGATCAGATCCGCGTTGCCTGGCTGCAGCTCGTTATAGTGAACGTGATGGGTGCGGTGTAGGAGCATGAAGTGTGAGACTGAGAAGCCGCCGCCGAAGAGNTCGTAGAAGTTATCTGCTTTAGGAAACAGCGTCGCGATCTTGTGGATGATCTTATCCTTGCTTCCTTNNTANGNNATTCCGTACTGCGCCACTAGATGACCACGCCGCAGTTCGGGCACGTCGCCATGTCTGCCTCTCGTTCCTCCGGCTCTTTCTTCTCTTCGGGCTCGTCGAAGCTCACCTCGGGAATGCGCATATCATCGAGGCGTAGCGACGCCATGAAGTCGGCGCCCAGGTCGCGTTCGATGTCATCGAGGATGACGTTAAGTGCTTCGGTGAAGTCGCCAGCTATGGAGCGGTTGTTAAGCGTGACGTTCAACGCCTTCTCGGCGGCGGGCTCAAGGTCCACATACACCACTGGCACATCGGCCCAGCCGATGGCTTGCGCGGCCTTGAGGCGTTGATGCCCGCTGACGAGCGTGCCGGAGCGCGAGTTAACGACGAGCGGCTGTGGCATTCCGAACTTGCGCAGTGACTCACAGAGCCCTTGGAAGGCTGATTCGCTGATGGCGCGCGGGTTATACTTCGCTGGTTTAATCAGCGTTATCGAAACTAATTCCATCGATTGCATCGTCCTCTAGCGGGCTATCGTCGCGCCAGCTAGTGGTGTTCTTCATGTAGAAGATCCACGCGGACACGTTGCCTTTGATCTTTCCTGTGAATAATCCCTTGCCGATGTTCTCCATGCCGTGCTGTAATCTTTCACGCCCGCGCTTTCTGGCGTCTAAGAAAGCGGGATGTTCTTTACACCAATTATAGAGCGTAGCGCGCGTGGTGTTGACAGTGGCGGAGAAGGATTCGAACGAGTGGAGCTGCTTCATGTGTTCGACGAGCAGCTCGCAATATTCGGGTCGGTATTTAGTTGGTTGGCCTTGCTTGCGTTTGACGGTCATAGCAGTTCCTCCATGTCGATAGACTTCCCATCGAGCAGACGATCGGCGAGTGCATCGCGTTTAGCGATGGCATCAGCCTTGGCTGTGATGGCCGACTTGGCGACGTCGCTTATCATGCGTTCATCTGCGGCGCGTTTGACTGCGGAGATGAACATATCTGTGAGCGAGTAGACGGCGTCTATGATTTGCTCTTGGCGCAGGTTAGGCACCGTCGAGAGTTCACGTTCTAGGTTGGCGAAGAAAGCGGGGATGCGTTCATGCGCTTTAAGCGATTGGCGGAGATCGGCGGGAACATCCGCGAGCTTAATGCGTTGCTGATACGCGTCCTTGATGAGACGCCCGAGGCTCACAGGATTCCTGGGATAGGTGCGGGCTCTCGTGCTTGCACGGAAGCGACGTATTGCGCGGCTTCCATGTTGATTTTACGCGGCTTGAATTCCTCAGACGAGANGTAGGTGACGTCGTGAGTGTGCGTGTCGGCGTCTTCGTANGCCTGCATCTTTTTGCGTTTAGTGTTCGGGTCGAGGACGTACTTAAGCGGNCCGGAGCATTTGAGCACNGCGGGATCTTCGGCGGTTGCCGGTGTGACGATCTCGATGACGTGGAAGTGNCCGCCGATGGGGGAGCAGAGCGTTTGCGCCTGGCCCTTGCTGTCAACGGTATGATAGAAGTGGCAGTGCTCGACCTTCTGGAAGTCGGCGTCCTGGCCTTCGATAGCGACGTTTTTTAGCATCTGCGCCACGTCGAGCTTGTAGAGGTCATGCATGACCTTGGACGAGCCTCGGAAGGCGCGGGTGGGTTTCTTTTTAACGGACATAATCCTCCAAGCTGACTAATCGTCGGCAGCNTAAAGGATAAGGGCGCGCGCTCGCGGGCGCTAGTCGCGGAGCGTCAGTCCTGAGGCGGTTGAGTTACGCGTGATCCGGGCGTTCTCGAATCACAGAGGCGGTCGTCATCGAGGTTGCCGCCGAAGAACTCCCGCTCGGTTTCGAAGCCGACGGTGTATCCGGCTTGCAGATCGACGGTGAAGAAGGTGATGTCTGACTCATCGAAGCCGCGAAGTAGGAACCACAGGCGCAGCTCCTGCGCACGCGCTTCGGCGTGCGCCAGTAGGTTGTATGGGCTGAACTCTTGCTCCGCCAGTCGCGTGCCATCCGGCAGCACATGGTCGTAGTGCATCCGCGAATGGATGGGCATACAGAACAGTGCCTGCTCCTGCTCGATGATGGGCTCCGGCGCTGCCGTCGAACGGCTAGTGTCGCCGCTGACCTGCTCGGGGACTTCAACGCAGGCGGCGCTTAGGAGGGCTAGGGCTATTGCGTATCTCATGCTTCTATTGTGACGCATCGCGCCTCCTGTGTGTGTTAAGATTTGGTTAACGTTACGCGGCGGCTAAATGGGCTAGGGCTATCGCGTTTAAACGTCAGTGTGAGCGTGCGTTTTTTCTTGTTTTTAAGGTACACATGAGCCGTCTCTTCGTGGAGAACGCACTCCGAGACTTCCTCGGTATCGAATATTTCCTCGTCTTCGCAGTTGTCGTCGTCGCTGATTGTGGCAACGGCGTTAATCTCGCCGTTAGCCATGAGGGCAGCGACGGCGTAGATTAGGTATGTGATGGCTGTTCCCCGGTCGTCTGACAGCAACGGCAGTACCGTGTCCCTAACTGACTTGTCACTGTAGTCGCTGTCGTAAAGGCGATCTTCCACGGTAGTGGTCTTTTCATCGACGAATTCCTCTGCGCCGCTTATGAGTGCTTCTAGGAGTTTTGTAAGTTTGTTTTCAGTCATAACGCCTTTACGCTAACGCGGGTTTGCGCGACTTCGCGCACGCAGCCAGCGGCGTGGAGCGCGTCAAATAGCGACTGTGACTTGTCGCGGATCGCCTTCAGGGATTCAACGCGTTCGCTGATGCTCTCGGTGATCTTCACCGTAAACGCCTGGGAGGTGTTGTGGGGGGCCTCGGCCATCAGCTGGACGCGAAGGGCGTCCTTGGCTTCTTCCGCCGCCTTAAGGGCCTCACAGGCCGTTAGGTAGGCTTGCAGTAGGTCGTCGTAGCTGTTCATAGCGACTCCAGTCGTTTGGTGATGCTGTCTAGGTATGCCTCGCGCTCGGGCGTGGGCACGCGGTCGATGAAGCTGGCGGCTAGCACGGCGTCTGTCGGCGACCTGATGGCGGCGAGGATCGCCTTGCGCTCGCGGTTGCCCCGATCCCACGCGGGGCCGGTGTCGATGTATTCAAACGCCCAGTCGTGGGTGCAAAGCATCTCAGACAGCTTGCTCATTTATTCACCCCAACCAACGAAACCTTTTTCCCACGCTTTTCTAAAGTGAAAAGCGCGTCCGTGCCGCATTGATATTCTGCGTGCAAAGTGCCGTCTTTGCTCAGCCAGTGGTTCCAGTAGCCGTCAATTCGGGTGCTGGCCTTCAGGGCTTTTTTTGCTGCGGCGATAAGTTTTTTGCTCTTACCGGCGCTCTTCATTGGTTTGTATCTCATTTCGTACGGTTCGAGCCGTAGCCCGGCCATCTGCTCGGCGCGAGCGAAGGCTTCTTTAAACCCGTAGGCGTAGTCGCCGGTCGCCTCACGGAGAATCCATGAACCTTTGGGTGAGATCACAAGCACATCGTAGACCCCCCAGGCTTCGCCCTTCACCGGAAAAATGTGCGCTTGAACAGTGTCCCAAAAATCACAGTATGAATACATCTTGCTCATACGCACTCGCCCGCTTCGGTTATTTCCCACTCGCCCGCAGGCCATTGGAAGCTTTGCAAGTCGCTGAGAATTTCGCGGGAGGATTTCCCTTCTCGGAAAAAGAGATGCATAACGAAGCCTTGATGTATCAGTTTGCATTTAAAAAGTTTCATTTGATCTCCATGACTCGAATGTCCGCGATTAACTCCTTGGCGAAGCGGATGAACTCAGCGGGATCGTCAATCCCATCGCAAGCGTTGACGCACTCGACGATGCGCTTGGTTAGGGCGTGGTTTTCCGGGCAGCGTTCGGCTTCAAAGGGGCCGATAACAAACTTCCGGGGGGTTAGTTCAACAAGGATTGGTGTGTGCTTGCTCATTTGACCCCCAGCGCAGCGAGCGCGTCATCGATAGCGCGGATCTTCACCGCGTCGGTGTTTCTCAGGTAGCTTTGAGCGGCTTTAAGCGCCACCCGCGCCATCTCTAATGCGAGCGCCGGGTTTTCGATGCCATCGCAGGAGTTGACGCATGAAATGATGCGGGATGCGTTGGCTTGGGCTTGGATGGGGTCGCGATCCCATAGCCGGGCGTTGAACGAGCATACCGACCCGCTCGATGCCGTGACGCTCTTGGGGCGTCGCTCGTTGTGTCTGATTATCTTCCAAGGTCCCGGTGTGTGCTTGTTCATTTGCCCTCCAGTGCTGCAAGTGCTTTGGCGAGTACGAGCCATTTTGGAACGCCATAGCCTTGCGCTAAATGATTCTTTGTTTGCTCGACGATGAGAAGAAGTTCTTTGAGTGCTGCGGGGTTTTTGATCCCCTCGCAAGCGTTAACGCACTCGACGATCCGAGCGGCGTTTGCTTGCGCTTCCACGATGCCTGCGAAGCCTTCGCGGCTGTCCTCAAACTGTACGACTGCGGTGGTCGAATCATCATTGTCGCTAACTATACGGTTGCCGCTTTGGACCCATTTCCCCGGTGTGTGCTTGCTCGTCATCATGTAATGATGATAACGCGGTGCGGCTTAGGGGGTCAAGCTGAATTCCTACCTATGACGCACTAAGTTAATTCAACAAAATTAACTATGCGTAATCATTCAGGAAAAGTACCAAAATAATTAATTAATTATTAAAATCTATTTTATTAGTAATAAGACCACCCTCCTTAGGGTGTTTCTTAAACAATTAAATAAAAACATCCCCAAGGGTATGAAACCCTTGAGGATTAATTTCGTTGAATTCTTCTAATTCTTTTTAATTAATTTGGTGCGTTAAAGAAGGTTCTTAACAAACCGATAAACAACAGCGCGCCGACCCGGACCCTTGTGTTCCAGTTTGAACGACTCGATACACTCAGCATCTTCCAGGTTTTTTAAAATATCGTCAAGCCGGAACCGGGGGATCTTCGAGAAATAGCCCACCAGATCCGCACGCGGCGACTGTCCCCGCATCTTAACCCACTGCATAATCTCGAACACGTCGCGCTGGTGCGGGTTCTCAGCACTGGCCAGCTCGTAGAGCGGCCTGACGGTCCGCCATTGCCATTGCACGACTGAGTGCGCCCACTCGACCGAATCAACGCCGATCTCCGCCAGGCCCATCCCCAGCGCGTCTAACAGGGCGAGCTTCGCCGTGTGCTGAGCGAAGCGGTTTTTAAACGCTGACTCGAACGACTCAGGATCTACCTTGCCCTCGTTGAAGTAGCGTTCCTGGATGTCGGTGATCGCGCGCTGCGCGCCGTCGCTCATCTCCAGCAGCTGCGGATCGAAACGCCGCATCTCCTCGGGGCTGATCTGCATCAGGTTCTCCTGCACCACCGGATCGTACTCGCGGCACTTGGTATCTAGCACGCGGCGCGTCAGTCGGCGAAGCTCCACAAGCAACCGCTCGGCCACCTTCGGATCCTGCCCACGCTTGAACTCGCCGACGTCCTGTTGCCAGAACAGGAGGAAGCGGGGGAGCAGCCCCTTGGCCGCCATGTCTTTACTGACCGAGCCCTTGAACCCGGCAGGCGTCGTCGAGCCGAGGATGTTAACGCAGGGGTTCCAGCACGCGCCGAAGTTCTTCCCGCTGCCCACAGCGGTGAAGCCATGGAAGTAGGAACTCGACTTAGAATAGAGCGAGGACAGCACATCCACGATGTCCGCCTTGTAGTCCTCCTTTGATCCCATCGCCTTCAGCAGCATTGAGCATTCATCGATCACGTCTAGCCGCATCGGTTGTTCCGGCAGTCCCATGACGATCGAGGAGCCTGATTTGTAGGTCGCAGCGCCGAGCAGCCCAGACGACATCAGCAGCTCGTCGATTGCGCGTTGAGGCGTTTCCTTGCCGAAGCCGGAATGCGCGAGGTTCATGATGTAGAGGTTAGGCCAGATGGGGAACGTGGCCGTGCGCGTGTAGAAGCGGTTGCTCGCAAGCGCCGCCATGAATGCAAGCCCGCCGCCGAGGCCGAGCGCCTCCTGGCTTCCGTTGGCCGTCGCGTTGCAGTAATCCTGGAACAGACGGATCATTCCACGAGGCTTAGGTGCTTGGGCGACAGGCTCGTTGGTCTGTGGTTTGGGGGGAGAGTTGTTGTTGATGTTTATTGAGATCGGGCCGAGCCTGTCGCCGTTTGCTTCGGCCTTCTTTAGAGCACGAACGTAGAACCGTCTAGCTGTTTCTCGCGGGCGCTTCCCACCATGCGGCTCAGTCGCATCACTAAACCACGGCACCTCGTGTTCCTTGCCGTCGAGGTCAAGCAGGCGCTCAACGGCCTCATCAACCGGCGTGTCATCGCAGGCCATCGCGTAGGCCACCGCAGTCAGACGGTTGTTCCTTCCCGCGTCGGTTAGGTGAACGTCATGATCGCCGCCTTCAATGCGCGCGCGCGGCTTCGAGGCTAGCCCCATCTTCTCACACAGGCGCACCGCTGCCATGAACTGGCCCTGCGTGATCTCAGGCAACGACTCAGTCAGATCAGAGGAGCCAGTCCACACATATGGCTGATTAGTGTCCGGGTGAATCGACGGCGGAAGCACGACCTGGCGCCCATGATTTAGGAACTCAATTGGCACCTTCACACCCGGCGCGTTTTTGATGTCGCTTGGGCGGAACAGGAACACCGCTCCCTTGGCGCCTACGCGTGTTAGCGGGCTATAGGGAATGGCGCGCATGATCTCAGGCGCGTCCGTGTCCACGTCCACAGCGCACGCCCAGAGGCCCAGCACTGCGCCGATGTTGGCGTTGGGGAATTTAGCGATGAGCGTTTGCAGCTCGTCCTCTGTCTGCTCGCGTGCTGACCATTCCTGCCAACCACGCACGAGCGGGATCTTCCCCTTGAGCGGTATGACCGGGATTCCGGCCTCGTGATATTTCATAGCGTGTTCTGAGAAGATACCCATCTGCCGTGACGGTATAGCGTCGGGGCGCTTAGGGTCAACGCGTCATGGATTCTTTTTGCGTGCGTTGACATGATTTCGGCGCGGTGTATGTTTTGCCCATGCCGAAGATCACAAGCACCTCTGACCAGCAACACCACCGGATCAAGGCCATCATCTCCGGCGAAAGCGGAGCCGGGAAGACGATGACCGCATCTACGCTAGACGGCAGGACGCTGATCATCTCCAGCGAATCGGGAACGCTATCNCTCGCGGGCCGTGACATCGCCATGATCGACATCTCACGCGACGATGAGGGCAAGGTCATCGATGATCCGAAGCTGCGCATCGCGCGTCTGAGTGAAACGTTCGCTATGCTGAAGGCGGGCACGCCGTATCAGAACGTGTTCCTCGACTCGCTAACTGAGATCAACGAGCTGATCGTGACGGCGCTTAATAAGGAGTTCCCCGACCGCAAGGACTCACTCGTTCTCTGGGGTGAGAACTCCAAGCGCATGACCTCAATCATCAAGTCCTTCCGCGACCTGCCCTACAACGTNTTCATGACGTGCCTATCGAAGACCGACAAGGACGAACACGGCGGAAGGTTCCAGGGTCTTTCTTTGAGCGGGAAGATCGCCGACACGGCGCCTCAGTATTTCGATCTCGTTCTCTATCTATCGGTAGACGCCGAGGGCAAGCGCGCCTTCGTGACATCGCGCACGCCGAAGATTCTCGCCAAGGATCGCAGCGGCAAGCTCGCTCCGTTTGAACCGGCAGACCTCGGTGCGATCGTGCGCAAGATCGCCATCCCACAACCAGTGAACCAACCTAAGAAGGAGATTAAATAATGTTAGACCTCGACCTCTCATCCGTATCGGAATCGGGCCTGCCCCCAGCCGGTGAGTATCAACTCTGCATTGATGATGCAGTCGTCAAGGACACCAAGTCCGGCACCGGCCAATACATCAACGTGCGCTGGAAGTTCCTCGATGGCCCCTCAGAAGGCGCGACGTTCTTCACCATGTTCAACATCAAAAACGACAACCCTACGGCGGTGCGCATCGGCCTCGGAGAACTCAAGCGCCTGCTCAAGGCCGCCGGTCGTGACACCAGCAAGCTGGCAGCCGCTGGCGATCTGTGCGGCGTTGTCGTTCGTGCGATCATCGCCATCAAGGAAGATGACTTCGGCGAGCGCGTTGTCATTAAGAAGTTCATCACCAGCGCCGAGCCCACGCCGAGCTTCTAGTGTATGAGCTGCGGCCATACCAGGCCGAGGCCGTTGAGGCCATCACGCGGGCCCTGTCTCATCAGGACAGGGCCCTCTGTGTTATGGCCACTGGGCTCGGCAAGTCGCTGTGCATGATCGACCTTGCGCGGCTGGCCCGCAAGCCGGTGTTGATGCTCATGGGACGCGTTAAGCTCGTTGAGCAAACGCATCGCGTGGCCAAACAGGCGGGGATCGANACGGCGCTTTGGAGCGGCACGCACAGCCGCCGCGATAGGGCCAAGCTGACCATCGCCTCTATTCATTCGGCTGATGATCTGGACGCGTCGGACGTTGGCTTGATTATGATCGACGAGGTGCATAACGTGGATGCANCCGAAGGGCGCTACGCGGCGTTCCTCGCGCGGCACCCAGGCGTTAAGGTCGCGGGCTTCACCGCGACGCCGTGGCGATCCGGCACGCCCATCTACGGCGAGGATGATTCCTTCTTCTCAGGCATCAGCTACTACAAAGGGATTGAGTGGGGGATAGCTAACGGCTTTCTCGTAGCGCCGATTGCCAAGGCGATGCCCGACGCATGGGACGCTCGCGGCGTGTCTCTTGTGGCAGGCGACTACTCAAGTGGCGAGCTTGCGGAGCTGGTTTCGGATGAGGGGAAGATACGCGCGCAAGTGCGCGATGCGATGATCCGTCTTGAGGGCCGCAAGAGCATCGTGTGGGTCTGCACTAACATCGAACACGCCGAGCGCGTCTGGTCGTGTATTGGCGGCAACGCGGCGTTGATGCATTCGAAGGTCGATTGCGGTCACGTCCTTCCGTCGTTCATCGAAGGGCGCGTGCGCCACGTCGTGAGCGTGATGATGCTATCAGAGGGGATCGATGTGCCGCGCGTTGACGCCATCGTCCTCATGCGCCCGACTCGCTCACCCACCCTCATGGTCCAGTGCATCGGTCGTGGTCTTCGTCCGTTCGAGGATAAGAAGAATTGCCTCGTACTTGATTATGGACGGGTGATTGAGTCATGCGGGCCAGTGAACGCGCCGTTCCTCAAGGATGGGCAGCGCCGGGATAAGAAGAAGGAAGAAGAGCTGCTTGAGAAAACGCTGACGGTTTGCCCCGAGTGTCTTTCCTATGTGAGCCTGCCCGCCAAGGTCTGCGGGGACTGCGGCTTCGAGTTCCCGCGTCTGGAGCGAGACGTCACTAAGGCGTTAACGGATAAGGCGGCGGAGGAGATCTCGATTATCAACGCGGAACCGGAGATGTTGGAATGCAGGGCCGTCACACTGCACCGGCACAAGGCACGCAATGGGAACGATTGCCTGCGCCTGGACTTCAGCGTGCGTGGGAGGATGTGGCCGGTGAAGGCATACGGAAGCCAGCATCCGTTCTCCTGGACCGGGTTTCAGCGCGTGCTCTACGAGCTGACGCCGTTTCGGTTTGACTCGTGGCAGGAGTGCTTCGATGCCGTCGAACAGATCGGCAGCTCGCTAGTGGTGCCGTCTCGCGTTAGGGTAGAACATAAGAATGGATTTGAAGGCGTTACCCGAGTCGAGCATAGAGCATCTGATTCTTAACTACCTGGCCACAAGTGGCGCGGGGTTCTTCTGGAAGAACGTAACCGGCGGCTACTTCGATGGGCAGCGGTTCCGAAAGCAGGCCTCTCCGTTTGCCATCAACGGCGTATCGGACATCATCGGCATCTTGAAGGATGGACGCTTCGTGGCGCTTGAGGTGAAGACGGCGAAGGGCCGCACGTCGCAGGCGCAGGATGCCTTTCTCAGTAAAGCGCGGTCGCTCCATGCGGTCTGTGGCGTAGTACGCTCTCCCGAGGACGCGTTTCGAGTTCTTCAAGCACACGGTGTAGCCTGCGAGGCACCACGTTGCGCGCACGCCACTTCGAAATAGCCGATCGGGTCACGCACAGATAGTCAGCCAGAGCTGCGGCGGGGATATTGGCGCTGCTTAGAAAGCGGTTGAGCCGCGCCACTGTGTAGACCTTTGTTGACATTTTGCGCTCCATTCCTTATCTCATAACACATGGAGAGTTGGAATGGAAAATCAGACATGGAGCAGGGATCGTCAGCATGGATTGCAGCGCGAAAGCGACGGCTTGGGGGTAGTGAGATTGCCTCCGTACTTAGACTTAGCCCTTATAAAACGCGGCGGGAGTTGTGGGAAGAAAAGACTGGACGTCGTGCCCAGCCCTCAATCAGTCATCTCCCTCACGTCAAGCGTGGGATCGACGCCGAGCCGGTGGCGCGCGCGCTTCTCGAAGCCCGGCGAGGTGTCGTTTACGACGCACGAGTGCTCGTTCATCCTGGGATGCCTTGGGCTGTTAGTTCTCTTGATGGCCTTTGTGACACGCACACACTAGAGATCAAAACGATGAGCAAGGACAAGCACCACGCTGTCCGAGACACCGGCACTATCCCCGACTACTACGAGACGCAGTGTCAGTGGGGGCTGATGATCGCCTTCGAGATGGGGCTTAAGCGCGAGGCGTGCTTGTTTGCCTCATACCGTCCAGAGGATGGCACGATGTTTGAGGCGTGGGTCTACTCCGACACGGACGTGTGGAAGGGCATGATGAATGCCGCCACTGAGTTCTGGGGATGGGTTGAGCGCGACGAAGCGCCACCCGAGGATTTCGTCTATGGACCCGATTGATATCTTGACTGTCATCTTGATCCTCGCGGCCTTGAGTATGTGGAGAATTATATGAGCGAAACCGCCGAACTGATAAAGCGTATCGAGATGGCCATCGAGGGCTCACCGCCTTATCACTATATGATGTTGATGAAAGATCCGGTGCCTGCATATGCCTTGAGCGTCGCGGACGTTCGGGCGCTGATCGCTATGATATGCCAGCGGGCTGAGTGCATCGCGGCGAGGGAGAAGAAATGAAGCAACCAATCATGCAAAAATGGGTCGCGGCTCTGCGCTCTGGTGAGTACCGTCAGACAACTGGGAGCCTTGTCGTTATTTCCGGGGCCGAGGATAGGGGCTTCTGCTGCCTAGGCGTGCTGACCGACCTTTGCGCCAAGAACTTCGACCTACCGCTTGAGGCGGTTTTGTCGATAGAACAAGGCGGTGGTATTTGCCCAGACGTAGAGAAGTGGGCTGGGATGCGGAGCGACC
>JGI1221J13441_10001057_pt1 | contig 11805 bp, 10 predicted proteins | sample LakVidmifraction_4_FD_13441 | JGI IMG/M metagenome (IMG submission 13441) | reverse complement strand
TATCCGTCGACGATGTTACATCGCAAACTCTTGATGAGTCGAGCAGCCCCGACCAAACAGTACTGGTTAATGTGCCTAAGTGTGCCTAAGTGTGCCTAAGTGTGCCTAAGTAATCTATGTAAGATCAGTTGATTTTACAAAGATTCCGTCTATCATTTTTCCTTTACGATCTTTAATATCGTCATAAGCAACTGCAAGACAATCGTCCATAGTATGACCATTGCGCACCATAATGTTAATGAGCACAACCATCATGTCACCGAGGTCATCTTTAATATCTTTGCCCTTGCACAAATGGGAGGAAAGCTCTCCCATTTCCTCCGCCAATTTACAAAACTGTGACTTGTCGTCAGATCCGTTAATCAAATTTCGGTCGTGGTGCCATTGCGTAATTAATTCTTCGTAATTCATTTGAGCCTCTTGGTTAGTATTGTGGGTTTATAAACGAACTTGGGTCTACTGTAGCGTGTTCACCGTCTCTGTATTCTGCACCCATGTTTAGACTATCGGGCGCAGTTTCTGAATAAGCCAGTATGCTTTCAGTTTCTACCATCCTGACTTCGAATTCAGTGTTGTTAGCTTCGAGGTTAATACCTCTAGTCCAACGGCCGTGTTCGACCAATATCCAATTACCTACAGCGTATACATCGTTGTTAATTGTTCCTTTGCTGTATACCTTGCCCCAGCGAGGATAGATGCCTCGGGTCTTGCCGTCATCGTTAGATATTACTATTCCGGTAGTAGTAGTTTGTTCACCAAAGTGCATTCCGGTAACCAGTACTCGATTATTGATTGCTCTAAGGTTGCCTTGTATATTGTTAATGTTAGTGGCCATCGTTTACCTTTTTTATAAAGTTACCTTTTGCATCTTCAGCCCAATTATCTTCATCGTTGCCTTGTTCTTCTATTTCTTTCTCCGCTGTTGTTAATTGTTGTTCAATTTTGGTCTGAGACTTCTTTGAAGATTTCTTTGCAGGTGCTAATTTAGTAGTCGGCTGCTCTACTTCTGCTTGTTTGTCGGATGACTCCGCTCTTCCACTATCTGGACGTGCTTTACCTGCTTGGGCGTAGTGCTCTTGTACAATTGCTTCACGCTTGCGTGTAATCTCTCCGCCAGGGCCTAACTCGTCGCCGCGCGCATTCACTCTTGCATTCCCCACTGCCGGAGTTAATTCGTTTCTTTTGCGAAGCAAGTCCATATCAACTTGCTTTCCTCTCATACTGATGTGCTGTTTTTTTCCTGATGATACTTTTGACATGTGTGTCTCCTATTATATACTTACTTATCTCATGAACTCATGGAAGTCCAGGCCATATTGAATTGAGTGTATTTTATGTACTCCGATAAGAAATAAAACATAGGAGCTGACGCTGCTGCCACGGCCCACTCCCCAAACTATTTCATTTTCTCTCATAAAATCAACTAAAAATATCATGTACCTAAGTATATTAATCATATTACGAGATTGATATTCTTCTAGTTCACTAGTTAGTCTGTTTATTTCGTTTTGATTTGAGCATAATCCAACAAGGTGATCGTAAATATCTATCTTTAGATACTCGTCGGGCATAAACCACTCAGACTGGCAGGCATTATCGAATTCTACCATTGTTGTAGTTGATGAGCTGTACACTTGTAATCCTGAAGTATACCGTTCTTTTGCAACGGCATTAAACCGTTGTACGTCAGATGTGTCTTCACACTGTACAAGGTGTACTTTAGCTGCATGTCCACTGTAGATCATGTTTACAAGATCTACAGCGGTGAAGATTGGTGTTCCTAACTTGTCTGTTTTTACAATCATACAAACAGTTTAATTGATATTGATTAGATTGTCAACACTTTTGTGGCCGTTTTCTGCCATTTGTTCTCTTTCTTTTTGTGCAGCGACTACTCGACGATCGGCTACTTCGGCATGATAGATATCAAGGAACACAGTGATTTGATGCTTAACACTGGGATTAGAACTTTGAAAATATTTGTGCTGAAGCTCAGATATTTTCGAATCCAGTTGACTTTCGCTTAGATCACTTAGTGAATGTATTAATGGACTTATCAAGAAAATTCTCCGATGTAGTTTGCAAACACAGTGTTGCCTTTGGTTGCAGTCCAAAATTCAACAATGACCGATGTGTTATTACTGGCAACCGTTAATGTTGTAGGAAAGTCTAACGACTTTTTAATTATTCCGTTACTTTCTGAGTTTATTGTTATGGTGCGCTGCGACTCATCACTGCTTTTAAATTCTACAGTCATTTTTGAAACATATACTCCTTCTCGTACAGGCCAATCAGTCAGCATAAATGTAGCGTCGGCGCCTAGTGCAATTGTTTGGTAGTGTCCCTCTAAGAAACTAATTTCTAAGTTTGACGATCCCGAGTTTATTGTTAGGGGATTACGTGATGAGTGAGTGGACAACGACAATTCTGCGCTAGCAATTACATTGCCGTTGAAGTTGTTGGACTCATCTAGCTTAGCAGTGTTACTCTGTAGAATTGTAATTTCATTTTTTGCAGTGCCTAATCCTGTCTTAATAATACTAAAGTTATCGCGAAAGCCCTGGGTGTCATTATCCACTCCGGCAACTGGGTACGCTGCATCTAATGTTTCGCTTATAATTTCACTTGCCATAATTATTCCTCTGTTATATAATCCTATTTATTATTATCATACGTTGAATAGGTAGTTTGCGAATAGTATAAATTTTTCTTCCAATGAGTCTTTGCTTCGCTTAACAATATACCTATCTATGTCGTAGTTGATAATATTAGGATTAAAGTTACTATTATTTATAGCTGCTAGAACATTCTTTGCTTGTCCTGGCACACAATAGCAAACTGGAATAGCACTTACATATCCTAGTTCTTGCAATTTGTTTTGAGGAGTTCGCATCCAAAGAGGCAGATAATTTCTTTCATTCTGTCCAATTGCCTTGATGTTATCTCGCATGTGTTCAATACTAGCTCTATACTTTACGACGTCTGCACTCTGACCAGCAAGTATGGCATTACTATCTACTTTTATTGTGTTTGTAGGATTCGGTCTAATTCTGTATGGTTCGCTGTCGCTTCTTTCAAGAACAACTGTAATACTGGAATCGTCATTTAGTTCTATTTCAAAGAATGCATCCCCTACGAAAAAGCCAACATCGCCGTCTATAGTTTCGATAATTAACTGATTATTAATAGAAGGAACAAAGCTAACGAATCCTCCACGACCATACACTGGCAAAGAATCGAAGCCTGATCCAGTGTTTGTATTATCGTCAATAACTGCATACTGTAAACTGTCAACTGTGATTTTTTTAGTATTACGTATGTTAAACTTACTTTGTGTTTTACCTTTGTCAGTCTGTGCAAAATCGTTAACATCAATATAAATTACTTCGTATACCTGTTCTTGAGTATCTGGATCAATTGCAATTGCGGTCTTGAACTCTCCCAACCCGTACCTTGTTCTTTTATGATTCTTTGCTGCGGCTGCAACAAACTCTGCAATGTCTTTGGCTTCAATTCCAGCATAGATCAGCATATCTAGATTCTTTTGTATGCCAAATGTAGCGTTGCCTAGTCTATAAATTTTATCAGGTGTAAATATGTTGGGATCGCTTGTAAAGTCTCTAAACGCATCTCGTTGACTCTGTTGAAGCATGGGTCTTGCATAGATATCTGTATATTGCGTGTTGTCAAAACTTTCCACTCGCACTGTAAATGTACGTTCAATTGCTGCAATGCCGAATCGATCAACTGCTCTAACAGTGAAATCGTATTGTCGATCGAAAGTTGTTTCACCGGGTATTTTACCGTCCCAGGACATATTGTTATTATCAAATATGCTTAGTCCTAGACCTTCTGCGTCAGCAAACTGCTTAGGAGCTCCGACTATTTCTCCATTGTATTGTAGCCTCATGCCAAAAGGCAGTCTGCCGTTTACTAGTTTATACGTCATCTTCGAAAAGGGCACAGTTGTTTCTGCTTCCAATTTAAAAACACTAGTGAAGTTGGCATTGATAGTTCCTAGGTCCGCAGCAGTAATCCAACTTATGTTACTGTCAACTTCTCCAATTATCTGTAGGTTAAATGTTTTTGTACTGCTGGGAATGACTACTTCGTCGTTTTCTGCAACAATTATGTCTTCAGAGAAAAAGTCTCGGGCAAATAGTGCTATGCCAATATTTCTTCCTTGTGCTAGCACAACAGTAAGATTTTTATCTAGCTGTACAAAATCTTCATTGTCTCGCAGCACTTTTACAACAATAGTTCCGTTATTGCCAAAGAAGTTGCGAATATTTGAAACAGCCCTAGAACTAGCAGTACTAGGAATTCTAATTATCCATCTACGAGATTCCGGTGCAATAACAAACGCCTTATTGTTATAGGTGTCTTCAAGCGCCTGTATGGTTGCAATTACTCGGTCGTTAACACTTAGGTCATTAGACGTTTCGGCAACTTCGGACCACTTGAGTTGTTCAAATAATATTTGGACGTTTCCTTGATCGTCAAAAATAATATTACCGTTGGCATCAAGTTGTGGCTCAGTTGCGTGTGCTGCTATGCACACATAGATAAACCCGTCCCCTCCACTGGACACCGAGCGAACAATATAATCACCCACAATATAATCTTCGCCTACTTGTATATCTCTAGGACTGCCTGAAGGAAATATTCCTGTAATACTGAGATCAGTTTGTGTTATTTCGTATTCAATGTACGGAGTAATACTGCTTATAGTATAGGCTTTGTTTTGTTCAAATCGTAATTGACGTTGAGTGTACGTTTGCCTGTTGATTTCAGACAGACGGTTAACAAATAGATAGTCGCTGCTTATAACACCAGCCCTGCTGAGTATTAGCGGAATACTTGTGGTAAGGGGCGACCCTAGAAAAATTACGTCATAGTCTGCGTTCGAGTCATCAACATTTATAACTTTATAGAGTCTTCCCTCAAGAAGAATTTCTCGATTGATTAAAGCCAGTAGATCATTAATACCGTCTATATCACCTGTGCGATCTATCTTAAATATTTTAAACGAAGTTGCCCCTGGTGGAGTGTCTTCAAAGTAGTTTGCAAATATACTAACTATTCCTGTATCTGGCGATATCCTAGTAGCGCGTATTGTAAATGTGTAGTCTATTGTAATAGCTGGCTGATAGGGAATTTGTCCTGTAATCTCACCAGTTCTGCTGTCTAATGATAATCCTGGTGGTAATCTACTTATAGTGCCTAGATTGTTTATGTTTTCGAGTGTGTATATTAGTTCGCCGTCTAGCTGATTATTATCAATTGTTTCTAAATATATAGTAGTGTAATTGTTTGCACGTCTAACTCCTAGGTCTCTTGGAGTCAGCCAAGTGGGTGTTCTTATATTAGTTAAGTCAGCGGTAAATGTACCTGTGCTGGATTGCATTAGTGTATTATCGGCAGTTAGAAAATCGTCTCCTACTACGTATATTTTAAATTCTCTTCGAATAAAACTAGTACCGTCTGTTACTGTAACAGCAAAGGGATAATACCTGTTTAGTTTTCTAGAAAAAATCGAAGTTGCACTAAATCCATAGGGTACTGAATCGTAAACATAACTGCTGTAGCCTGTTGTTGTTACATCATTGCTATCAGTAACAAAGTCTAGATCCAAACTTAGCAGAGGTTCTACAATGCCTTGAAGTTTACCGTCGTCAGATAATTCTATTCCTGGCGGCAGCTCACCGTCGTCGTTTGCAATATAGTATCTTAGCTGGTCGCCTGCTGGAAGATCGGTGTCTGTGGCCAACAATTGAAAATCTACCAGTACATTGTCTAGAATGAACAACGCATCGTTTGCGCCAATTGGCAATAGACCTGGGTTTGTAACCCAACGAGGATCATCAGGACCTGTAACTATTATTTCTACAGTTCGATCTTCAAAAAGATCATCTAGTTCTGCTCGGATAACAACGTTGAAGCTTTGGTTGTAGGCCACTTCAAACAGTGTACCTACTATAACATTACCTTCTAATCTTGCACCTGGTGGGAGACGGCCACTTATAATTTCAGTAATAGTGTCGTTATTGTTTGTTAAGGGCAGCAGAATATTAACAGCTTCTCTTTCGATCGAAGTTGCTATTCTAGCTCCTGTTGGTACGTTCCAAAGACTGCTCATTTATAGTACTCTCCATGCAGAGTATTTATCGGAATATTAAATGACACCTTCGTCAATACTAATTGCTGATGGGTTAGTAAAAGTACCTAGATCAAAGTCTGATGTTGCAGTAAGTAATTCAATTGTGTTGGTAACAGAAAATAGTATTCCACCTAGTTCAATATTTTCAAAGTAAACGGCATAGGCTGCCGGATCAACTCCGTTTACTAATCCAGTAAGGTTGCCTACATTAAGTATGTCGTATCCGCCAGCATTAAGATTCCCACCCAGTTCCGGAGTAATATCTTGTGAAAGTTCTGCAAGATAAGTGTTGTTGATAACAAGATTGCCGTCTACTATGCGAGTGGATATACCAGGCCCACCTTGAATAGTTAGTGCTGCGCTGCCTTCTAGCAGAGTGGCGCCACCGTCGGTTGTTATTGCAAGTGAAACAACGCCTGTGTTACTAACTGTAACTTTTTCAAAATCTGAGCTTAGAGCAATGCCGGTACCGCTATTAAGTTTTTTAAACTGTAGCTCGTCGTTAATGCTAGCAGAAAAAAGTCCTTGCCCCACAGNACCAAGATTACTAGCAGTTGATGTTGCGCCAATTGTCAGATCAAGTATTTCGAAGTTTTCATTTATTTTTATCATTGCTTCGCGAAGATCATCACCTGTGCCGTCGTTTGCAATTTGTCCTAGATTGATTAAGTTTACTGCCATTGTCTTTTCCTTACGCTGTTTGTATTTGCTTCCATGCGCCACCTAAGTACACAACCATTGTTTGTACTCCTGAGTTTGTTGGATTCCAATCTGTTCCGTCCGCAATTGCAATCATTCCGTTTTGAGGCAAGCCTGGCTCTGCTGTTATTATGCCTAATGTTAATAGATCACTAACAGTAATGCTAGATGTGCTAACTGACGGCAGGTTATTAATTGTAGTGCTTAGATCATTAACCTTTAGATATCCGATATCGTCATTAAATTCAGAAAGATTTGTGGGTACTCCCTGTATTGCAGCGTATGATATTAGTCCTGTTGTAGCATTAAATACAATCTCGTTATTTAAACTTAGCAGGTTTCCTTTTAGATTAGTAGCAGTGATCCTTGCAAATGATGCCTGGTCAGTACCTATGCTACCACTAGCATTAACACTAGGTATAATATCGTTGCTTAGTGTTAGACTGTCGAGTTGAATATTACCGAGGTCGCTTAGGGATCGATAGACAATGCCGTCGCCTGCTGCATTAACTTTTAAAAAGTAATCCTCGGAATCGACGAAGCTAGATGGAGTTTCATCTAGCTCCGAGAACGACTGAGCTACTAGTCTATTACCATTTACCCTAATCTCGCCCGCGTTAATAGTTCCTGTTGCTGTAATATCCTGAACTTGAACAATAGAAGACCCTTGTAAAGTGAGATTGTCACCTACTGGTATCTCTTTTATCTTGTTACTGTCGTTGACATCAATTATTAGTGGATATCTATTGGCCATTCCTGCGTCCTGTTTGTTTATATATTTATCGTATCTGCCTTAAGCACCACTAAGGCAGATATTTTTAGGCTTTGTTACATTTTTTACGTTATCTTCCTATTACTACTTCGACTATACCTCGGTCGTTAGTGTCTTTAGAACCAACTGCCTTACCAATCATTGTGCCATTAACTGGGTTGTTGTTTACACAACCGTATCCAAATATTCCGCTTGTAACAATTATGTCCCCTTTACTGACTTTGCCAACTACTTTACATGGGACTCGTCCTTGAAGCGCTAGCGCAACTACATTCTCACCTGACAATGCAGTGTTCATTAGATGCGCAGGATTAGTAGATACTACCCCAGCAGCTCTGAAGTTGTCCTTTTGGTTAGTTGTAGTTACTTCGGCATCTCCGCCAAATACTAAAACAGTGCCGGCTTCATATGCTGCGTCAGCTTGATAATTTTCAGCTAGGTCAGCGTAGTATGCTGTGGTTGCAGTACCATTAAATATATTTGCGTAAACGTTATCATATTTTAATGCTGCGCTGCCAATATCGTATGTATCAGTAACGTCAGGCAGTACACCTGCTGAGCTAAAAGTAAACGGAACTACGCTGGAGTTTGAACTAGTATTTGCTGTTACTATTGCAACTCTGCCTGCCGAGGATAAACCTGACGCTGCGCCTATAGATATTCCTGTTGAAGCTGCACCTTTTTCGCCTTGCGCTTCTATAAAGCTGGAGTAAATCCAATTGACTCCGATAGCCTTCTTGCTTGCAAGTGTAGAGTTGGCTTTTAATACAGACTCGGCGGTATTAGAGTCTCCAATATTTACTCCACCTGCTATCTGTACAGTGGGTGCTACACTTGGAGAGCCTCCTACTGATCGAAGTATTTCGCCCTGTGTTGGAGTTTTGAACAAAACAGTGGTTGTATTAAGACTTAATATTTCATAAGATGGGTTACCACCTAATATTAAGGAGTTGACTTGAATACTACCACTAGCATTTGTTTTCAGTATTGAATTTGTCTCGCCAGAGTTGGTAACATTTGAAATACTGTATGCACCTGCTCCAGTTCTTATCAGTGCTTGTCCTGGATCACTTGCTACTGCAAGTACAGTACCTGTGAAGTCTTTATCCTCTAGACCAAGTCCCTGCGCCACAACATTAGAAAAAGATATCTCGTCTATATCGCTAGCACCGTCATCACCGCTCCAGTTGCCCAATACCGAGCCATTGGATATTCGCTGTAGTTTGTTAATACTTAGGGCACCGTTGTTTATTGTAATCCAACCAGCAGTTGAATTAAACACTGCTGAGTCGAATGATGCAGATCCTAGATCACTTTGTGATATGCTTGTTGGATTTGCTCTTGTGGATGCAGATGCGAGTGCTAGTTTACTTTGCGCTATGCCAGCATTTGCATTAACATCGGCATTAACGATAACTCCTGCTTTGATCTGCAGATTAATTTCTTCTCGACCGGTTGCTATACTGATATCGCTGCTTGCAGAAGCCGAAACGTTGGCCCATTCGTCTACAGGACCATCTATTACAATTCCTTGAGCTCCTTCTGGTAATACTTCAGCTCTGTCTTGCCCTGGAGAATTACCTGCAGGAGTTCCATCGCTAAATTCTCCTGATAGCGGTGTGTAAACCAATATAACAATGTCGCCGTCTACTGATCCTGTCTCTTCAATAACTTCGACTATTTCACCTGTAGCTCCAGTTACTGATCCGGTTATAACATCTCCTGGAACATACGGTCCTGCTACCACACTGCCAGCAGGTAATATAAGGCGCTTAGCACCAGTAGAAGACAATACTTGTCCTGATTGGTAGCTGTTATAGCTGACTGAACGCAGGTCCTGAATTTCGTCGCCACCGCTGGCAGTATTATCAACATAACGTTTGGTTGCTGCGTCTGCTGCATTACTGGGTATACCCAAGTTAGAAATTGTGTTGTTGGCTGCGTTCAAGTCACCTGTCAGCGGAATTGAACCGTTAGGAGCTAGTGCACCAGGTCCTAGTCTATTCGAGACCTGGTTGCCTGATGCATCGTAACCTAAGCGACGGTTTACATATCCTCTAACAGCAAGTTCTGTAGGCACAGTATCTGAAGCATTATCGGTCATTGCAGTGTCTGTTGAAAACTCTGTTACAACAACACCGCGTTTAAAGCCTAGTCCGTCTACATCACTTAGTGCTATAGAAGCACTAAACGTTACTGTGCCGGTTCCCTGGTCTACGCTAAAGAACCTTCCTACCCTAAATACACCGTTCTGATCAGTGCTTACATAGAACACTCGTCCCTTGCCACGTTCCTCTACCTCGTTTGCACTATTCTTATCCGATGGCTCTCCAAATAAAACATTTGGGTAGTTAGTAGAATTATAGCCTCCTGTGCCAATGTCAAGGAAGTCGTGTCCGGTGGCCCTACAAGTAGAAATGTTAACAGTAATATCGCCAATGCTTCCGGCTTTTAGACCGGCACGTATTATGACAATACCGTTTCCTAGGATTGTGGTGCCTGCAAGTCCCCCAGCACTAAGAGGATAGTTTATATCTATTCCTACATCTTCAATGTCTACGATTGCATAATCGTTATCTTCTGCTGGCGCTACTTCGGTTTCGACACCTTCAATAGTCTTCACACCACGGAAGTTGTAAACATAATGCTGCTTGCCAGCCCATGCTATAATGGGAGGAAGTGGAGTTAATGAATTCTCAGTCCAACCAACTGGACGGTTACCTTCAGGCGTAAACAAGTTATTATTTAATCGAAAAATTTCATTAAAATCTGAAGCTGCTAATAATGCAATTCTGGTATCACCGACTGTGCCGCCTTTAGTAGTACCGTCACCTGAAAGAGTAGACTCTCCTGCTCGCTGAGAGTCTACCAACAGCCTTATGTAGTCATAACTTGTATCAAATCCAGTTTGTAGTTGATCTTGTTCTAATTCATTGCCCAACGAATCAGATGTGAGGAAACTAACTGATCTGTACACAAATTCAGGATTTTCATTAAAAATAATAGCAGTAGATGGTCTAATTGTTAGAAGTTCTGTCCTTGCAACGTCACCTAAAATGTGTGTTGAGTTACGACGATACTGAATAATAGTATCAAATGCAACTTCCTCTAGCAAACCATTATCACTGAACTGAGCATCGCTTGATGAGAAGTTCAGCTTGTAAACAGTGTTACTAACGGTAGGAGTTGTTGGCTCGATGTATATTATACCTGTTACTGAAATACCGGTTATTATGCCGTTGCCTTCGGTGTTGTTTATAGCAGTAATTGCAATAGTACAATCGTGCGTGCCGTTTTGCCCACCAAGTAACGAACCTGTAATATTAAAGGAGTCGTCTACTCTATAGTCATTGCCGCCATTTTCTATAGTTGCGGTATACCCACCGTTAATAGTTTTTCTAATAGTAAAAATTGCGCCGGTTGCAGTACCTGTTGCTGCTGCGCCGGTGATATAGTTATATAAAAAATATCAGTACCTACGTTGAGATACGCTCCTACATCTTCTCCCGTGTTTTCTACATTTGCAACTTCATATCTTGCAAAAATGTTACGTGTTGGATGATATAGGTCTATTTCGGATCTATTAGATGGGACATCCTTCATGTCGTATACGTAAATGGACAAGCTTTCGACGTCGTTGCCGTATCCTATAGCATTTACGTTTATTGGAACACTATTTGGCCCTAGTGCACTTGCTGTGCCCTGTGGGTCAAGTGTTAGTTGATCAACTGTATTAAATATACCTGTAGAATTTTTTAAGTAAACAGTGGTTGACCCAGTACCTCCGTTGCTAGTCTGTGACGTGCTGGCACTTACTGTTGCAATAGCATCTGAGTTTGCCTGCTGTACAACATCACCAACTGTAAGTTGTATTGGATTTGTTACGGTTAACACCACATCAGCAGTAAATGATTTAGCAGGCTGAACCATATCCTGTATCAGATCAACTACGTCAGGAATTTCGTTAGGATCAGCTCCTTCTGCAATTAATCCATATTCTCCGTAGCAAGATGAACCACCTATAGAACGTATTTGGCCGCCATTGGCAGCATAATAAGACACCCAGCAATAGTAAGTAAACATACTCACCATTTCTGATAATGCACCGTTCAATACCACTAGTCCGTAGCCAAGATCGTTAATCTGCGTAAAGTCGTTTCCTAGTATGGAACGG
>JGI1221J13441_10001054_pt1 | contig 11818 bp, 15 predicted proteins | sample LakVidmifraction_4_FD_13441 | JGI IMG/M metagenome (IMG submission 13441) | reverse complement strand
ATTCGTAGTCAGTGATATATTTATATATAACTTTTAAACCCTCAAGCGAAAATTGGTCATAGCGCCCCATTTCAGTAAACGCGCTAACAAAATCATGTAAGCTAATTGTCTTTTTCATTTTGGTTTCTCTTTAAGATTAGTTTAGTGTTGGTTTATTTACTTACAGCGATAAGACAAATACAGCGAAAATATACAGCCCTGCCAGACCGACCACAGCGCCGGCAATGACGCGGGCATGATTAGTTCTTCGGTCATGTGTTGCATTAGATTATAAATAAAGCTGCGTAGAATGCAAGCGTTACAAGTATGGCGGCGATCATTATTTGGTACTCATCTTCGGTCATTATTGTGAGCATCGCTGCTTTGTGTGCTGCTGTGTCCATGTTATCAATCCTCAAAAGATAAAATTCGTTCCTGTCTTGCGCGTTCGTATATCCATGTAAAAAAATGCTCGTAGGGAATATGTCCGCGCAAGCCTTCGCCGGTTACAAGCGTAAAACCCGCTGGCGCTTGCTCTGAGTCTCTGACTAGCATCAAGCTCCCATCAGCTTCCTCGGTCGTATGATTAGCGTATAAATATAATGCTTCATGTAATCCAGCATTTGCTGACTGTATTGCCAGCGTTTTGCCAGCCTCGGCACAGTCTTTCACTTTTTGCCGATAGTCTTTTTGAATTTCGTGTTGTGGTTTCATTTTATTTCTCACTGTATAGTTCCCCGCGCCATGATTGACGCGGGCATGTGTTTAATAATCAAAATCTTCTAGACTCGTCACCAGTCCATCAAAATCTTATGCGACTGGTTTCAAATGAGATTTAACGATAGACATAAAATAACAACCCAAAATTTCATTATCAGTGTCTATCCAAAAATGGTCGTCAGATTGATAAGAAACGTTTAAGCCATTGCATTCGGCATTCAATGTGAGCTCATGCTCAATTGCTTCGCGAATTGCAGCTTTTTCGTCGCTTTTAGTGTCGTGTGGTGTGTAAATAATCATTTTTATTTCCTCGGTTTGATTACCCGCGCCGTGATTGACTCGAGTCGTAGAATGTCTACGCTGATAGTGACTGAAGAATATAATTTGTACGCACTTTTTTATAGACGATAGTGTCCTGAGACTCTGTCAATCTTAGTGTTTTTTTGCCCCCTTCTTTATAGATGATCGTAGAAACTGCAGCGACTAAATACCATTCGCTGCTTTTGCGCGTCAAAGTGACGCGCGTAGCGTCGCGTGAATATTTATAAGCATTAGCAACAGCACCGCCGCTAGTCGCATCAAATATCGCACCAGGAAAATGCTTTTTTGCACCCAGCAAATTTACTAGTCGGCTTTCAGCGTCTACGACAAGCGATTCGATATCAGCGATGCTTGTATACGTGTGCGCTGTAGATTTCAAATTGATTGCACGCAAGACTGCTTCGATTTTTTGTGCATTTGCTAGTGTGATTTTGATTTCTTTCATTTGGGTTTCTCTTTAAGATTGGTTTAGTGTTGGTTTATTTACTTACAGCGATGGCTTTCATAGTGTGGCCTTCTCTTGATAAACGTTAACGGAATACCCCAAAGATTTAATAGTGTCGATGTCTTGCTGGCTTAGTGTCTTCTTTCCCGTAAGTCGGGTGAGTTTTTCGGCTAAGTCGGACTTAGGGTAAATAAATTCTGTGCCGTAGTGCGTTTTAATTTCGACTGTGATTTGCATGAGTAATACTCCTTGACATGATTCAAAAAAATTGATGTATTGCATTACCGAATTAGAGCACGTATTTTCACGTCATGCGTGACAAAACAAATAAATATATTTATCAGTACTTGCCATTCGATAGCAGAAATCTATCGATTGTTTCACGTGAAACGGTCAAAAGTATGATGTTTTACACCTAGGTGTTGGTATTGACTGAGGGTTTATGAGCGCTAAGGGGCGTTAGAATCGGTTTAAACGTGCTGTACATTTGCACAGTGTGTTAGTATTCGCACAATGTACCGTATGTTTCACGTGGAACAGTGTTACAAGAGACAGCGAGCGAAAGTTAAAAAAACGGTGATTCACAACATGGCTAAATTATCACGCGCACAAATCAAACAGGGATTAGATCAAATACCCATGGCGTCAATACTGCAGGGCGCATCAGGCACTAAACCCAATCTAACAAGCAAGCAGATCGCGTTCGCAAAACAAGTAGCAGTAGGTAAGGTAAGTAAAGCCCAGGCATACAGAGAAGCATATAATAGCAAAGGAAAGCCAAAGACAGTCGGGGCTCATGCGTATAAGCTCTCAAACGATGACCGGATTAAGACGGCTGTAGAGGCTTTCAGGACAGCAGAAGCCTATAGGGAATACCAAACCCCTGCACAACTAAGGGCATTGGTCGTGAGTCAGCTTACTCAGCACGTTTTAGATCCCGACTTCCCACCGGCTCAACGCGTCCAATGCTTGAAGCTCCTTGGCTCTGTAGCTGAGATCGGCTTATTCGTAGACCGTAAGGAAACCTTAGTAGTCCATCAGTCTGGCGATATACGTCGACGACTACTCGATCAGCTTAAGAGTGTCATCACAGACGTGCAGGACGTGACGCCTAAGGACGACGGGGATTCTCTACTGGATGAGCTGAAACAGGCGGATGTGACCCCCACCGGTACGCCACCCCCCGAGACTGCTGATGTGTACCTTGTGGACGTATTACATACTATTCCACTCAAATCACCCGCTCCAGAATCAATCCCACTCGAATCACCATCACATTTATCTATCGAAAGTGGCGAAATCACACCAAGCAAGGATGACTTAGGAAATGTAAGTCCTTGATATATAACGATAAGATAAATTCTCACCCTAAACGTTTAGGGTGACATTTTGTAAAAGTGGGGAAAAGTGTCAGAAAATACGGGGTCTGGTGTCATTTTTGAGATATAGGAACACCCCCCCCTTGTGTTTTGGAATCTAAATGGGTGGGGGGTAATAAATTTTTAGGATTTGATTGAGCAAATGTTCGTAATTTAAGGGTGGGGGGGATATATTTTATGAAAAGAGAAGAGTGCATGGAGAAGGTAATGACGGAAAGACAGATGGAAATCTATTTAGTGATAGAAGAGTGGTGGAAGAAGTTTGGGTTTGGTCCTTCTATAGATGACATTATGTTACTTACTGGGGATAAGAGTAGAGCTAATGTGCATAGGATGATTAAGAGGTTATGTGATAGTGGTGCGTGTAAGAAAGAAAAGAATAAGAGTAGGAGTGTTAGGCCTTCTTGGATTAGGTTGAGGAATTTATGAATTTAGAAGAAATCACACTAGCCATAGAAGGATTGCCGGCGTCTGAGCAAGAGGGTTTATTAGCCACTCTGGCGGACTATGAGGCGTCTTTAAAGAGAGAGCGTGCGCAGAAAGACTTTATGTCTTATATCGCAGAGATGTGGCCGGGCTTTGTGAATGGTAGACACCATAAAGTGATGGCAAAGAAGTTCCAAGAGATATGCGAAGGAAAGACAAAAAGACTAATTGTGAATATGCCTCCTCGCCACACAAAAAGCGAGTTTGCCTCTTATCTCTTACCGGCATGGTTTTTGGGGAAGTTTCCGAATAAGAAGATTATTCAGTGTTCGAACACGGCAGAATTAGCCACGGGCTTTGGTCGTAAGGTACGAAATTTAGTAGGTTCTGAACAGTATGCAAAAGTCTTTCCTAACGTGAGTTTGAGACAAGACTCAAAAGCGGCGGGTCGTTGGTCTACAAACCACAACGGCGAGTACTTTGCTATTGGTGTAGGAGGAACGGTAACGGGTAAAGGCGCTGATCTACTTATTATTGATGACCCACACTCTGAGCAAGAGGCCCGATTAGCAGCAAGTAGTCCTGAAATCTTTGATTCCGTCTTTGAATGGTACACATCTGGCCCACGGCAACGTTTGCAGCCGGGCGGAAGTATCGTGATCGTCCAGACTCGGTGGTCAAAACGGGACTTAACGGGTAGAATCCTGCAAAGTGCACTAGAAAGAGACGGTGAAAAGTGGGAATTGATTGAATTTCCCGCCATCCTCCCTTCCGGCAAGCCTTTATGGCCAGAGTTTTGGAGTTACGAAGAACTTGAGGCATTAAGAGATGAACTTCCTCCTGCAAAGTGGAACGCCCAGTACCAGCAGAGCCCGACTTCTGAGGAAGGGGCGCTTATTAAACGGGATTGGTGGAAGATTTGGGAACAGGAAGACGCGCCTCGGTGCGAATACATCCTTCAAAGCTGGGATACGGCGTTCTCAAAGTCAGAAAGAGCCGACTATTCAGCCTGTACAACTTGGGGTGTTTTCTATCCTAATGAAAATCCAGAAGATCCAAATATTATTCTCTTGGATGCGATGAAAAAGCGCATGGAATTCCCCGAACTCAAAGAAGTAGCAATGAGATTTTACAAAGAGTGGGAACCTGATTCATTTATTGTGGAAGCCAAAGCGTCTGGAGCTCCTCTTATTTATGAATTACGGGCTATGGGCATACCTGTTCAAGAGTTTACGCCGACAAGGGGTAATGATAAGATTGTGCGGGTGAACGCTATATCAGATTTGTTTGCATCAGGAAAAGTATGGGCGCCCCCTAAAAGATGGGCAGAAGAAGTCATCGAAGAGTTAGCGGCATTCCCTAATGCTCAACATGACGATTTTGTTGATTCATGTCTTGTTGGCGATACTTTAGTTTTAATGGCCAATTTTTCTTATAAAAAGATTAAAGAAGTTACGGTTAATGATTTTGTGATGACGCCAAACGGATCAAGAAGAGTAAGTGCGGTATTTGATAACGGGAAAAAAGAAGTGTGGCAAGTACAGGTTGGGAGTTGTGTAATTTTTGCAACGGCTAACCATAAAATTAAAACGCAAAAAGGATGGATAAGAGTGGATTGCTTGAGTCAAACAAACTACAATGGATATATCTTTAAAGGAGATATTTCATGTCGTTTGTTAAGCAAAATAATGTTACCTCTGAATCCGTTGTTTTTAATGGTCGCAAATACAATAGATACCCTGAAAGCAAAAATCTCGCGCACCGTAAGTATTTTTCAAGGGCAGGGAGTAGGTTGCACAAAGATGTCTGGATATACCATAACGGGGTTATTCCAGAAGGATACGAAATACACCACATCGACAGAGACACCAGCAACAATGACATCTCAAACTTGGAGTGCTTACCAAGGGGCGTCCATAAACAAGAACACGCAGATGAGCTTTCTGAAAGAAGCAAAACGCCCAAGCACTTGGCCCACCTTGCTCTCATTAGATCTAGTGCCGCAGCATGGCATTCATCGGAAGCTGGGGTTGCTTGGCACAAAGAGCACGCAAAAAACTCAATCGGAAAAACTTGGGGCGTTCCAAAAGTATTTGTTGAATTTGAAACAACGTGCATTTGGTGTGGCAGTATTACTATGGCAAAGATTGCGCTTAAAAAATATTGTTCCTCTAGGTGCCAGTCAGCAGAGTCTAAATATAGAACAGGTAAATCTCGTACAAAACACCCATTCTATTCAGAACGTGTATGACATAACGGTTGAGGGCGAACACTGCTATTATGCCAATGGCATTTTGGTTCATAATTGCAGCCAGGCCCTCTTGCGATTTAGAAAAGGTGGTTTCATTCGTTTAGAAACAGATGAGCCAGATGAACCAAGACAATTTAGGCGTCGCGGCGCTTATTACTAAGGATAGATTATGGAAAAAGGCTTGTACGCGGCACCAATGGGCATCGAAGAGAATTTAGAAGATACGCCTGAGCTTGAGATTGAAATAGTTAATCCGGATATAGTGACTCTTTCTGATGGTAGCGTCGAGATTACGCTCATCCCTGAGGATGAGATGGACGACGAATTTGATTCAAACTTAGCCGACGAGATGGATGACGGCGAGTTACAGTCCTTGGCCTCCGAGCTTCTCTCAATGGTTGAGCAAGACGTAAACAGCCGCAAAGACTGGGCAGATACTTACGTTAAGGGCTTGGATGTTCTCGGTTTCAAATACGAAGAGCGTACAGAGCCTTGGCAAAATGCGTGTGGCGTTTACTCTACCGTCCTAGCAGAAGCGGCCATTCGTTTCCAAGCCGAAGCTATGTCAGAGACCTTCCCTGCGGCAGGACCTGTTAAGACGCAGATTATCGGCAAGATCACGCGTGAGAAAGAAGAAGCCGCCATGCGTGTGCAGGCTGATATGAATTATCAATTAACAGACCGGATGGTAGAGTACCGCCCTGAGCATGAACGCGCTTTGTATTCGTTAGGTCTGGCGGGGTCTGCATTCAAAAAAGTTTACTTTGATCCCAATCTAAACCGGCAAGTATCTATCTACATTCCGGCAGAAGACGTTATTGTTCCTTATGGTGCATCGCACATAGAGAGCGCAGAGCGTGTTACTCACATTATGCGCAAGACTAAGAACGAAATTAAAAAACTTCAAGCCAATGGTTTTTACGCTAATGTAGAGCTCGGCGAACCTACGACTTACCATACAGACATCGAAGAAAGAAAAGCCGAAGAGGGCGGGTTTACCCTGACCGATGACGATCGTTACTCATTGTGCGAGATCCACATTGATTACGTCATTCCCGGCGTTGATGATGAAGATGATCTTGCTAAACCCTACGTCATTACGATTGAGCGCGGCACAGAAACTATTCTGGCCATCCGTAGAAACTGGAATCCAGATGATGAGTTACAGTTAAAGCGCCAACACTTTGTGCACTATGTATACGTTCCCGGCTTTGGTTTCTATGGCATGGGTTTGATTCACATTATTGGAGGGTACGCTCGTGCAGGCACTTCTATTATTCGCCAGCTTGTTGATGCTGGCACTCTTAGTAATCTTCCCGGTGGTCTTAAGTCTCGTGGTCTGCGCGTAAAAGGCGATGACACACCGATTGCTCCGGGCGAGTTTCGTGATGTAGACGTCCCAAGTGGCAGCATCAAAGACAACATCATGACTATGCCCTACAAAGAGCCTAGCCAAGTCTTGCTGTCTTTACTGAATCAAATCACCACAGAAGGCCGTCGTCTAGGCGCTATTAGTGATATGAATATCTCCGACATGAGCGCCAATGCTCCGGTTGGAACCACTCTAGCCTTACTTGAGCGAACCCTCAAACCTATGGCCGCAGTGCAGTCCCGTGTTCACTATGCAATGAAACAAGAGTTCAAACTCTTAAAAAACATCATTGCCGACTATGCGCCAGAGGAATACGAGTACGAGCCCGAGAAGGGTCCGATTGTTGCTCGCCGCTCAGATTATGAGATGGTTGACGTCATTCCTGTTAGCGATCCTAACAGCAGCACAATGGCGCAACGTGTGGTCCAGTATCAAGCCGTACTTCAAATGGCGCAGCAAGCACCACAGATTTACGACTTGCCACAACTACACCGCCAGATGATTGACGTCTTGGGTATTAAGAATGCAGACAAGTTAGTCCCCACAACAGAAGACCAGAAACCTCGCGATCCAGTATCCGAGAACATGGCCATCCTTGTTGGCAAACCCGTCAAAGCGTTTATCTACCAAGACCAAGACGCCCATATTGCAACGCACCAATCGTTCATGCAAGACCCAATGATTGCACAGACTATTGGCCAGAACCCTATGGCTCAGCAGTTAATGTCATCCTTGCAAGCACACATTGCCGAACACTTGGCGTTCAAGTATCGCAAGCAGATTGAAGAAAGATTGGGTGTTCCACTCCCAGCACCAGATGCAGAGCTGCCAGAAGAAGTTGAAGTTCAATTGGCACGATTGGTTGCAGATGCCGGCAAACAGTTGACTCAGATTCATCAGGCAGAAGCAGCGCAGCAACAAGCACAACAACAGCAGCAAGATCCAATGTTCCAGTTGCAGCAAGCAGAAGTGCAGGTTAAGCAGTCAGATGTTCAGCGTAAGGCTCAGAAAGATCAGGCCGACATTACGCTTGCGAACGAAAGATTAGAGCTAGATAAGATGAAGGTAGCAGTAGAGTTAGAGAAGGAAAACACGCGAGTATCCTCGCAGCAAACGCAGGCCGAGCAGCGTACCAAGTTAGATCTTATGAAGACCGTCTTGGCACAAAACAAGGCTAGAAACGGGAGTTAATAATGGGTAAGTCCGTCTTTGACGTGCTAAATGAAAAGCTTGACGAGCATAAACGCTCTGCTATGGAGTTCCTTGCTGATGGGGGATGTAAAGAGTTTGCCCATTACAAGAATCTGTGCGGCCTTATTCAAGGTCTAAGTGTCGCACAACGCGAAGTAAATGACCTCATGCGTAACTTTATGGAAGATGAAGATGACTGAACAAGTCGTAGTACCCGAAGAAGAAATGGAACAACAGATCCCCAAGCCGGTTGGCTATAGGGTGCTTATTGCCTTACCTACAATTGAGAAAAAGTATGATTCTGGGATTGTAAAGTCAGAGCGCACAGTCAACGAAGAGCGAATCCTCTCTACGATGGGCATTGTTCTCGATATGGGTGCTGAAGCTTACTCTGATAAAGATCGCTTTCCTAATGGCCCGTGGTGCAAGGCAGGTGATTTTGTCATGTTTCGTCCAAATTCTGGCACGCGCTTTAAAGTCAATGGCCAAGAATTACGCTTGCTCAATGACGATTCTATTGAAGCCGTCGTCCCAGATCCAAAGGGTGTTACTCGTGCAGTCTAATCCGCATAATGCGTGCAAAGGAAAATTATGGAAAAAATAGAATTCAGCTTTCCTGACCCAGAGGGTGAAAGCACCAAGATAGAAATTGAGGGGCGCGAATCCGAAAAGCCTGAGGTAGAAATTGAAACCAAGGCTGATGTAGAGATTGAAGTCGTAGACGACACCCCCGCTAAAGACCGTAACCGTAAGGCGTCGGACCCACCAGAAGATGTAACAGACGAAGAACTAGAGGATTATTCCGAAAAGGTTCGTAAGCGTTTGCAACATTTTAGTAAGGGCTACCACGATGAGCGTCGCGCAAAAGAGACAGCTTTCCGAGAGAAAGAAGAAGCTTTGCGTATCGCTCAACAGCTTGTGGAAGAGAACAGCAAACTCAAAGGAACGGTAGGCAAGAACCAAGAGATTCTTTTGGATCAAGCCAAGCGTGCCACGGCTGCTGAGCTCGAACAGGCCAAGTACAAATACAAGCAAGCGTATGAGTCTGGCGATTCAGATGAGGTACTTGCAGCTCAGGAAGAACTTACGTCGGTAAAGATTAAAGCTGACCGGCTAAGTAATTTTAAAATTCCTGTTGCGCAAGAACCAGAAAGAGTGGTAAAACAGGAACAATTCACCCCAGCGCCGTCGGTTGATGAAAAAGCTGTGAGATGGCAACAAGCTAACTCATGGTTTGGATCAGACGATGAGATGACCAGTTTTGCGCTAGGGTTGCATCAGAAATTGGTCAAACAGGGTCTCGACCCTAGAGGTGATGATTACTACGAGAAGATAAATTCTCGTATGCGGCAGGTCTTTCCAGAGGAATTTTCCTTTGACGAACCCGACCAAGTGGAAGAAAAGCCACGTAAGAAGTCTAATGTAGTAGCTCCTGCAACACGTAGTACTGCGCCTAAAAAGATCGTACTGACGCAAACGCAGGTGGCCATTGCAAAGCGGCTTGGAGTACCACTTGAACTATACGCCCAAAAGGTTGCTGAAGAGATGAGGAAATAATCATGGCTGAAAATCGTGTAAATCGTGAATTGCAAACCCGTGAAACAACGGCTCGTAAACGCTCTTGGTCTCGGCCTGAAACATTGCCTAGCCCACTGCCGCAAGATGGTTGGAGTTTTTACTGGGTACGAGTTTCAACTCGTGGCGAAGCAGATGCTATGAACTTTTCTTCTAAACTTCGTGAAGGATGGGAACCATGTAAAGCCGTGGATCACCCCGAGATTCATCTAGTGGCTGTCGAAAATGACCGCTTTAAAGACAATATCGTGATTGGTGGTTTGATGCTTTGTAAGGCCCCTTCAGAAATGGTTGAAGACCGTGCTGAGTACTATCAGAATCAAACTGATGCTCAGATACGTTCGGTAGATCACAGCTTTATGAGAGAAAATGACCCGCGTATGCCGCTATTCAATGAGCGTAAAACTAAGGTTACTTTCGGAAAAGGAAGTTAAATTTAATTCATTAGGAGTCCTTAAATGGCTTACCCTACTATTGATAAACCCTATGGCTTAAAGCCGGTCAATCTGATCGGTGGACAGCTATTTGCCGGTTCTACGCGTAAAATGCGTATTGCTAGCGCCTATGCCACATCCATCGGCAACGGTGATTTGCTTGTCAAGGTTAACGACGGTACTGTCGCACGTTCGGCTGCTACTACTGCTAAACCTACTGGCGGATTCGCTGGCGTGTTCCTTGGTTGTGAATTCATTAACCCAACAACAGGTCAACTGCAATTTCAGCAGAACTTCGTTGGCGGCACAACAGTAACAACCGGCTTTATCACAGCTTATGTTTGTGATGATCCAGATGCGCTGTTTCAAGTCGCTGTGGTTTCTGGAACAACTGTTGTGACTGGCGTTCAATATACGGCTGTTGGTGAAAACGCCACTATCGTAAACAACACCACAATCACAGCACCCGGCAACTCACAAATTGCACTGCTTGATTCGACTGCTACGACAGACACTCTGCCGATTCGCATCGTTGACGTTGTGCCTGATACCGCCTTTGTCTCTGGTGGCAACACGTTCTATCCGGAAGTGATCGTAAAGCTCAACTTCGGTATGCACGCTTACGAAACCGCCGTCGGCGTATAAGGAGCTAAATCATGGCTATTTCACGCGCACAACTACTTAAAGAACTACTCCCCGGGCTTAACGCACTTTTTGGTCTTGAGTACAAAAAGTACGGCGAACAGCACAAAGAGATTTTTGAAACAGAATCTTCCGAGCGTTCGTTCGAAGAAGAAACCAAGCTGTCTGGCTTCTCGGCTGCTCCAGTCAAGAACGAAGGCGCCGCATTGGCTTATGACAATGCACAAGAAGCTTGGACTGCTCGTTACGTCCACGAGACCATCGCTATGGGCTTCTCAATCACCGAAGAGGCGATTGAAGATAACCTGTACGACTCACTGTCTGCACGTTACACGAAGGCATTGGCTCGCGGTATGTCTTACACAAAGCAAGTTAAGGCTGCAAACATCCTTAACAACGCATTCGCTGCCGGTATTACCTACGGCGACGGCGTAACTCTGTGTTCGACTGCACACCCATTGGTTTCAGGTGGCGTTAACAGCAACCGTCCTGCCACTCCATCTGACTTGAATGAGACTTCCTTGGAAGCCGCTGTCATTCAAATCGCCGCATGGACTGATGAGCGTGGACTTCTGATCGCTGCAAACCCCAAGAAGCTGGTTGTTCCTCCATCACTCCAGTTTGTTGCAACTCGCTTGCTCGAAACTGAATTGCGTGTTGGTACAGCAGACAACGACATCAATGCAATTAAGAACAACGGTTCTGTCTCCGGTGGTTACACAGTTAACAACCACTTGACAGACACGAATGCTTGGTTCTTGTGTACTGATGTGCCTAACGGTCTGAAGCACTTTGTTCGTTCGCCTATGCAGACGTCAATGGATTCGGATTTTGACACCGGCAACAGCCGTTATAAGGCTCGCGAGCGCTACAGTTTTGGCGTTTCTGACCCGCTTGGCATCTTCGGTTCGCCCGGTGCTTAAGTATTAAATCAAAGGGGCGCACAGCTGAAGGTCGTTGTGCTTAAACGAGTACCCTAAGTACCGCCCTTGATTTAGGCCCCACTCAAAAGGTGGGGTTTTTTATTTGTTGCGCACATCGTTTAAATAAGTTATAAAGTAACAACACTGGGAAACCTCCAGT
>JGI1221J13441_10001051_pt1 | contig 11845 bp, 12 predicted proteins | sample LakVidmifraction_4_FD_13441 | JGI IMG/M metagenome (IMG submission 13441) | reverse complement strand
CTTGGCAGCTTGGTGACATTCGCAGGCACGTTCATTGCTGGCCGGTTCGTCAAGGCGCGCGGCGGTACGACATGATCGACACCCTGCTAGTCATAGTAGGCGCTGTGCTGGCCGTCATAGCCGCTTGGTGGGCTGGACAGCGCAAGGGCCGCAAGACGGAACGCAAAGCCACCAGCGACGAACTAAACGAGGCTTACAACGATACAACCAAGGAGGTACGCAATGCGACCACTGATTTGTCTGACGATCCTGACCTTGTTCTTGAACGCCTGCGAGAGATTGCCAAGCGAGGGCAGGGCAAGCGCACTCCTTGACGCTGCTGTACCGGCATCACAAAACCATGCTGGTTCACTCGTTGGTTCTGATGTAGACCGTATGCGTCGTACAGGTCTGGAACTAATCACGATTGTGAATTGCTGGCCAGATGGGTGTGCAAGGTGACCAAGGACCCAAGGCTAGATCGAGCAGGGGTATCAGGTTTCAATAAACCTAAACGTACCCCTGACCACCCTAAGAAGTCTCACGTCGTTGTGGCCAAGGTTGGCGATAAAATAAAGACAATCAGATTTGGAGAGCAAGGTGCAAGCACAGCTGGTAAACCTAAGGCTGGTGAGTCTGACAAGATGAAAGCTAAGCGTAAGAGCTTTAAGGCTCGTCACGGAAAGAACATAGCTAAGGGCAAGATGTCTGCGGCACACTGGTCCTCAGTGACCAAGTGGTAAAGTACCAAAGAAGATTGCTAAGAAGACTCCTAGGAAAGGCAAGTAAATGGCACGAGAACTAACAGACAAACAGCAGCTCTTCCTTGATGTACTCTTTGAGGAAGCAGAGGGTGTATACTACAAAGCTAAACAACTGGCAGGGTACAGTGACAACGTCTCTACGTCATCTATTGTTAACGTACTAGAGAACGAGATTGTAGAGCTGACTAAGAAGTTTCTTGTCTCCACCGGGGTGCAGGCTGCTTGGGCTATGAAGGGTGTCATGGACGATCCTACTGCTCTTGGTAACAAGGAGAAGATGGCTGCTGCTAAGGACTTCCTGGACCGTGCTGGTCACAAAGGAGCTGATAAAGTAGAGATCAAAGCTGAGTCTCCTATCTTCATCCTACCTGAGAAACAATCATGATCACACTAAAAGAGTTTAACAGTAGGTTCAAGTGGGTAGACGATGGCAAACTAGACAGTTGGCAGATACTAAGTGGTGTTGGTCCTCTCGAAGGAGACTGTGACGACTATGCAGTTACTGCTTCATACATTGAGTCAGGAAGCTTGACTCGTATGTGGTGGAACCTTATAACCTTAAAGCATGTACACTGGTTTGTTTGGGACGATAGGGATCAGTCACACCTTGCACTCTGGGTTAAGGGTAAGGGTTGGATTGACAATCAGTACCCTGCTTACTACAAGGAACTAAGACATAAGAAGCGATACCCTGTTTTGCTGCCTATGGTCATCTTGAAGATGTTTATCGGTAAGTTTGTAAAGTAAACCTTGACAAAGGAGGTCTAAGTGGCTAAAATAACAACAGAGTTTAAGTTACCTAAGCCTCCTCTCGGTCCTGACGGATACAGATTCCTACCTGTAGTGCGTATAGGACGAGTAGTACCCTTCGGATACGAGCAAGACCCAGATGATAAAGACATTCTCCTCCCAATCGAGGAAGAACTTCTACTGATGGAGAAAGCTAAGGGTTTCTTAAAGCAATACAGCTACCGAGATGTAGCAAACTGGTTAAGCACAAACAGTGGGAAGTATATCTCCCACTCAGGATTGATGACAAGGGTTAAAAGTGAGCAACAGCGTACGAAAGAATCTGCAAACTACCGCTACCTCGCCCGATGCTACAAAGAAGCGAGTGAAAAAGCCCAACACATCGAAGAAAGAAGTCTTGGCCGTAGAGAAACCACAACAGGAAGTACCGATCCAACCAATTAAGGTCCCTGCTAGGGTTAAGGCTCCAGACGTTGACGTTAAGAAAGCTATTCAGGTTATCTTTGAAGCTAACCCAGGTCCACAAGAGGACTTCCTAGCTTCATCAGAACAGGAAGTGTTATATGGTGGTCCTCTTGCAAGTGAAACTCTTGTAGTCACAGACAAAGGCCGTAAACGTATAGATGAAGTTTNTGTCGGGGACAAAGTACTGACACCTAAAGGTACCTTTACGGATGTGGTGGGTATTCCTTTCATTGGAGACTGAGGAAAGCTACGAGCTTACCTTTAGTAACGGACACAAAGTTGTAGCTAGTGCTAATCACAAGTGGTCTGTTGGTACAGGGGACTGGGCTAAGACTGCCNGCGCCTTCCGTACTAAAAAGACTAACGAGCTTCTAAACTTTAAGCTCACACGCGGACGTAACAAGTACCAGCTTCCAGTGGTCTCTACGTTTAAGTACAAAGAGCAAGACCACTACATCAGCCCGTACATTATGGGTGTCCTCCTTGCTGACGGGTGTGTTACTCGTTCTGTTCAAATCTTTACTGCTGATGAGCAAGTAGTGCAGAGAGTACAAGGAGAGCTTCATGAGGACTACGAGGCTGTCTTCAGACAAACTGTAGCCTACGGTATTGTCAAGAAGTCCCGTAAGAAAGGTAAAGGTGTTCTAAACGACTACAAAGAAGAGTTAACGAGACTAGGTCTCTTTGGACACACAGCTTTCACTAAGAAGATACTTAACTCGTACCTGTATGATAGCGTAGAGAATCGTCACAGTTTACTTCAAGGTCTCATGGACTCTGATGGAACGTGTAGAGGACCGGACCAAGGCAGGCGGTCTGCTGAGGCAAAGTATACTACGGTGTCTAAGGACCTCAAAACTACGTTTATGTCTCTTGCTGAAGGTTTAGGTTTTAACACGTCGTGCCACACGGAAACCCTTACCACTGGTTCTACCGCTTACCGCATCACTATCAGCGGGTCGAGCTTGAACCCGTTCTACTTGAAGAGAAAGGCTGACAACTATAGCTCCTTTCCAGCGGGTATAAATAAAGTTATGATTACCGACATCAAACCTGTAGGAATTAAACATGTTCGTTGTATAACAGTTGCTGATGAAGACTCCCTCTTTGTACTCGACAGAAACATAACTACGCACAACAGTGCTGGCGGCGGGAAAAGTTTTGCCATGGTAGCTGACCCTGTTCGTTACTTTAACAACCCTAAAGCTAACATGCTTCTGGTTCGTCGGTCTACAGAAGAACTAAGAGAACTAATCTCTGTATCTAAAGAGCTTTACCCTAAAGCTGTCCCTGGTGCTAAGTTCCTTGAGAGGGAGAAGACTTGGATTATGCCTAGCGGCGCTACACTCTGGATGTCCTACCTAGACAAAGACGATGATGTCTCTCGCTACCAAGGGCAAGCGTTTAACTGGGTTGGGTTCGATGAGCTTACTCAATGGGCTTCACCCTACGCTTGGAACTATATGCGTACTCGTCTTCGTACCTCTAAAGGCTCTAATCTACCGTTAATACAGCGGGCAACGTCTAATCCAGGAGGTCCTGGCCATTGCATACCTTACGGAGACGTCTTGACGGATAAAGGCTGGGTAGACATTAAGACTGTTAAGGTAGGAGACAAAGTGCTTACCCCCTGCGGCGGAGAGCTAGTCTACAAGTCTGTCTCCTCTGTTATCAAAGAGCAATACGAAGGTGACATGATTATTCGGGATGGTCGTGGTCTGAAGATGGAGTTCACGTCTAACCACAGGCTGCCTCAGGAACTTCAAGAGACACACATTCGTCCTTACACGGACCTACCTAACCAAGCCACTATCAAGAGAGCTGGAGAGAAACTTAAGGGCAGCACTACTGAGACTTTCACAGTGCCCCCTGTGTCTACACGGAAGTTAAAAACAGAGCAACCAGATACGTTAGCGTACCGAGACTACGTAGAACTTATGGGTTGGTTTATTTCAGAAGGACATACACTAGACCGTGATAAAGAGTTTGGTATCTCTCAGTGTAAAGAACCACAGAGAACTGAGATACAGGAGCTACTAGATCGCTGTAAGTTCTCTTATCGTGTATCTCGTACTGGGTTCCAAGTGTCCTCCCCTAAGTGGTGGGCTTACTTAAAAACCCAGGGGAAGTGTCGTGACAAGTACATCCCTAGGGAGCTGCTTGATTCAGACCTACTGGATACCTTAGCCCAAGCCTTAATGGATGGGGATGGAACTTGGGGTGTCCGTGGGGAGTGCGGCCAGTACTTTACAACTTCTAAACAACTGTCATTAGACGTACAGGAAATGTTTGTTAAGCTAGGGTACAGTGTTTTCGCATCTCAAAGACAGAGAGAGAACAGGAAGGGTCTGTCCTACACAATCAACTTTAGTTTAAAGAAGACCTGGGAGCTTGATAAGAACCGAAATGTAGATACCAAGAGTTTTGCAGGGGAGGTCTACTGCCTGGAGGTTCCTGACACTGAGCTATTCTTTGTACGTCAAAAAGGTTGTGTTTGGTTGTCAGGTAACTCGTGGTGTAAGAAAATGTTCATCGACCCAGGTGTACATAACGAGCCATTCTGGGCCACAGACCATGAAACTGGTGAGAAACTTGTCTGGCCCGGTAGCTCTACCTTTGCGAGAGATAATAACCTAGTAGGGCAGCCTATGCTTAAGCGAAGGTTCATTCCTGCTACTCTGTTCGACAATCCATACCTAGCTGACGATGGTATGTACGAGGCTAACCTGCTGTCTATGCCTGAGCATCTTCGGCGACAACTACTAGAAGGAGACTGGGACATTGCTGAAGGAGCTGCATTCCCTGAGTTTAACCGTAAGATACACGTTGTGGAGCCTTACGACATACCAGATAACTGGACTAAGTTCCGTGCTGCAGATTATGGGTATTCATCTTACACAGGAATTCTTTGGTTTGCTGTAGACCCTAGCGACGAGAAACTTATAGCTTACCGTGAACTCTACGTTAGTAAGGTTCTAGCTGAGGACTTAGCCGACATGGTCCTTGAAGCAGAGTACGGTGAGAAGATACGTTACGGTGTACTCGACTCGTCACTGTGGCATAAACGAGGGGACACTGGTCCCAGTATTGCTGAGCGTATGATTGCTAAGGGTTGCCGTTGGCGTCCAGCAGATAGAAGCGCAGGCTCTCGTGTATCCGGTAAGAACGAAGTACACCGTAGACTACAAGTTGACCCTGGTACAGAAGAACCAAGGATTGTATTCTTTGACAACTGTAAAAAGACTATCGAGCAGCTACCTACTATACCTCTCGACAAAAGAAACGCAGAGGATGTAGACACACACTCAGAGGATCACCTTTACGATGCTTTACGTTATGGCTTAATGTCCCGTCCTCGCAGTGGACACATGGACGCCCCAGCACAAGACATCTACACACCGTCTGAAGAAATCTTTGGATACTAGGAGAACATATATGGAAGAAGACTTTGAGAACAACATGGACCAGGTAGACATGACTGCCTTGGAGGACCGTGACGAAGAAGACGAGACAGACAAAGCTTCAGGTACTATCTCTGCCTATGTGCAGGAACGTTTTAGTAAAGCATCCACCGCCCGAGAGACTGAAGAGATACGCTGGCTTAAAGCTTACCGTAACTATCGTGGTCTCTATGGTCCTGACGTACAGTTCACAGAGACAGAGAAGTCTAAGATATTCGTTAAAGTAACTAAGACCAAGGTAACTGCTGCTTATGGTCAGATTACTGATGTCTTGCTTGGCTCCGCTAAGTTTCCCCTTACCATTAATCCAACTACTCTCCCTGATGGTGTAGAGGACACAGTACACCTTGAGACTAACGATGAGATTGTAACAGCTGAAGCAGAGTTTGAGTATCCCAAGGTAAACCCTGGTGAGACCACAGATGACTTTATGCGACGACTAGGTGGTATGAAGGACGAACTTGATCCTGTAAGCGATAAACTAAAAGTTGGTCCAGGGACCTCTCCTACTCAAGTTACCTTTCACCCTGCTGAGATTGCAGCTAAGAAGATGGAGAAGAAGATTCACGACCAACTGGAGGAGTCTCGTGCTAAGAAGCACCTACGGGCTGCTGCCTTTGAGTGTGCTCTCTTTGGTACCGGTCTGATGAAAGGTCCGTTCACAGAGAACAAAGAGTATCCTAAGTGGGATGAAGAAGGTAACTACACCCCTCTTGATCAAGACAGTACCTAAGGTCTCTAGTGTCTCTATCTGGAACTCCTACCCAGACCCAGATGCTGCTAACATGGATGAAGCTGAGTACTTTGTGGAACGGCACAAGATGTCTGGTCCAAAGCTACGCAGTCTAAACAAGCGTCCGTACTTCCGTAAGGAGGAGATTGACCTAGCTATCGAGTGGGGTCCTAACTACCTCAAGGAAAACTGGGAACAGGTCATGGAGGATGACGCCCAAGAGACAACGACTGAACGTTACGAGGTACTAGAATTCTGGGGCAACATTGATCGTGAGATTCTAGAGGACCACGACGTAGAGATTCCCGAGGACCTAGAAGACTCAGACGAAATTAACGTAAACATCTGGGTATGCCATGGACGTGTACTCCGTCTTGTCATTAATCCGTTCACTCCTTCAATCATCCCCTACTACGCTGTACCTTACGAGATGAACCCTTACAGCCTTTGGGGTGTAGGCCTTGCTGAAAACATGGATGATACCCAAGTTTTGATGAACGGCTTTATGCGTATGGCTGTAGACAACGCCGCGCTCTCAGGAAACATGATTATCGAAGTAGACGAAAACAATCTAGTACCTGGACAGGACCTAAAGATTTATCCTGGTAAAGTGTTTAGGCGTCAAGGTGGTGCTCCAGGTCAAGCTATCTTCGGTACCTCCTTCCCTAACGTCTCAAACGAAAACATGCAGATGTTTGACAAAGCTCGTCAGCTCTCTGATGAGTCTACTGGTTTTCCATCATTCGCCCACGGGCAGACTGGTGTGTCTGGTGTTGGTCGTACAGCCTCAGGTATCTCTATGTTGATGTCTGCTGCTAACGGTGGTATCCGCACAGTGGTACAGAACTTTGACGACTACCTTCTTGGACCTCTGGGTAAAGCCCTCTTCTCCTTCAACATGCAATTTGACTTTGATCCTGAGATTCAAGGGGACCTTGAGGTTAAAGCTGCTGGTACTTCTTCACTCATGGCTAATGAAGTACGTAGTCAGCGTTTGATGCAGTTGCTTGGTCTTGTACAGAACCCTGTGCTTGCACCGTTTGCTAAGCTAGACTACATCATCCGTGAGATCGCTAAGTCTCTTGATCTTGACCCTGATAAGGTCACAAACTCTATGCAACGAGCGGCTATTCAGGCAGAGATGCTCAAGACGTTCCAAGCAGCTAACCCTGAGGCAGCACCACAGGCTCCACAAGGGGGTCCTGGTGGCCCTGAGGGGTCTGCCCCTATGGACCCTACCGGAGCTGGGGGTGGTAACGTTGGTACAGGCTCTGTGCCAGCCCCTGGTACCCCTGGATTCTCAGGCAACACGGGTGAAGGACCACCACAATGAACCTAAGGCCATTCGTTAACGATAAGCATCTATATGATGACTTCCTAGAGGAACTAGACGACCGTATCAAGCACCAACAAGGACGCCTAGAGCAAGCCACCTCTATGGAGGAGGTGTACCGAGGGCAAGGTGCTATTGATTCTCTACGTAGACTGAAGCAACTGAGGGAGAAGGTCAATGGTTGAAGACATGAAGACGATGCTACAGGAGTACGCAGCTGGTGGTCTTGTTTCTAAGAACGCTATGAGTGACTACTTCCTAGCTTCCTCCGGTAGGATGACTGAGGTGGAGTTTGTTGGTAAACATAAGATGAGTACACTTGAGTTTGAGAAACAGTTTGCAGAGGATAACAGTGTAGACATCTCCGGTACTGAGAAACTATCAGAGATTAACACAACACCTAAAGGAGTTAAAATGGACTACAGTAAGAAACCTAAAACTATGGCTATGGGTGGTCCTGTAGAGCGTGACCCTGTTAGTGGTAACGAAGTTCCCCCTGGTTCTTCACCTGAAGAAGTACGTGACGATATCCCTGCCATGCTTTCTGAGGGTGAGTATATTATCCCTGCCGATGTCCTTAAGTTCTTCGGTGTTAACTTCTTCGAGAAGCTTCGTATTAAAGCTAAGCAAGGTATGATGGAGATGGAAGAGGATGACCGTGTAGGTGGTGATCCTCTAGACGGTGCTACAATGGAGCCAGAAGAACCACCTATGATGGCTGAAGGTGGACTCGTAGAGCAACCTACATTTAACCCTGCAGACTTTTCAACACCAGGTATGAGTGTTTTCGGCGGTTCACCTTCTGTTAGTGACCAGCTAATGGGTTCCTCTGCGTATACCTACAAAGAGTACTTTGGGCCTGCAGGGGATTCACAGATGATCCTCTACATCAACGGTGAGCCTGCACAAGCTATCCCAGCTGGTTACTCGGAGACAGCCCCTGTAGCCGCTACCCCAGGAAGCCCTGGTGGGGGTGGTGGAAGCAGCGGAAGAAGTGATCGTGACTATATGCCTGGTATAAGAGGCGGTACTCGTGAAGATCGAGATTCCAATAGTACCTTCGGTAACCCTCTAGGTGACTTAGATTTTACTGACTCGGACTCTATCAACACATGGGCGGAAGATAAACTAAAGAAGAATATCGTCAACACAGGTATGTCTCTAGCCGGTGGTCTTATAGGTGGAGCGGCGAGTACAGCTCTAGAACTCCGTAACATTGCAGAGGTTAGTGCTGCTGCACGATACTACGAAGAGCTTGGAGACCAGGAGTCTTCTGATCGTCTGATGGGTATGGCTGACGAAGCACGAGGAAACTACGGTCTTGTAGGCCGTTTGTCTGAGGGGTTCTCTGACGGAGAGCGTATCTTCGAGAGGTACATGACCTCTTTGAATACTGACGCAGCGTCCATCTCACCTTCTGCTGCTGCTGGACGAAGCCCAGCGCCTTACAAAAATGATCAAGGAGCAGATACTTACTCTAGGTCTAGCGACGTATACGATGTTAAAGCTGGTGGAAGTTCTGGAAGTCCTAAGAAGGGTGACACAGTACAGTTTGACAGAGGTAGGGGTAATAGGGAAGACGCAGGAGAAAGAAACGCTCGTAGACGTGCAAACAAGAGGGCAGCAGAGAGAGCTGGGGTTACAGATAGTGCTCCTACTACCTCTATACGACCACGAGGAAGAAACAAAGGTGGACTCGTCAGCCGACCCAAGAAGTAATCTTGAACAATTGACTTACAATGGCAACCCGCTATAAGCGGCCCCAACTGGAGAACTACAAATGTCTAACGAAATGGTACGTGAACAACCTAAGTCCGTAATGATCGACCCTAAGTACAGTAACCGTAGTAACCGTAAACGCATGGAAGCTGATGAGAAAGAACTAGAAGACCTCATGAAGGCTGAAACTACCGAAGAAGAAGAAGAGGTTACTGACGAAACCACAGAAACTACTGAGGTAAAGGAGGGTGACCCTGAGGAACCTAAGCTCTCTAAAGAAGAAGCTACCTTCAAGAAGCGTTACGGAGACCTACGTCGTTACCAACAAGAGCAAGAGGCTAAGCACAAAGTCGAGGTTGAAGCTCTAAAGGAAGGCGGTGCTAAAGGTATTGCTCCTCCTAAGTCTGACGAGGACATTGAAGCATGGGCCTCTAAGTACCCTGACATTGCCGGTATCGTTGAGACCATTGCTCAGAAGAAAGCCAAGGAGATGTTTGAACAAACAGACTCTCGGTTTAAAGAACTTGATGACCTTAACTATGAGACTAAACGTAGTAAGGCAGAGATTGAAATCCGTAAAGCTCACACAGACTTTGACACCTTAAAGAAAGCTGATGCTTTCCACGACTGGGTAGACGAGCAGTCTGACTGGATTAAGAACGCACTATACGATAACCAAGACGACTCTAAAGCTGTCATCCGTGTAATTGACTTGTACAAGATGGACAACAACCTTACACCTGCTGCTAAGAAGCAGAACGCTAAGGATGCTGCTTCAGATGTACAGTCTAAGGGTGCAACAACTAAGATTGATGCTGATGGAACTGGTAAGAAGTTCTCTGAGTCTCAAGTAGCCCGTGAGTCGGATAAATGGTATGCTCAGAATGAAGAAGCAATCATGGAAGCAATGGCTACTGGTAACTTTAAATACGATATGTCAAAATAACTATTGACATCTTAACGAGTTAGAGTATAACTAAGGGTATCGAGATTGAAGCCCAGGAAACTGACACCTTCCCCTCGATACCCGACATTCACAAACACTAAAAGCTTAATCGTTAGTAGAAGAACTACCTGATAAAGTAAGAGCCTTGATCCTCCTTAGCGGGAAGTGAGACACCTCTGAACACGTCGGCCTCTTGGAACACATACAGCTATTCAAGCCTAACACAAAGGATAATGATATGGCTTTTCCAAAACCGGCGGCTATGGAAATCTTCCCAATGGAAATTTCAGCTCCGTAATCTATTCTAAGAAAGTACAACTTGCATTCCGTAAGTCAACAGTCGTTGGTGATGTAACCAACTCTGATTACTTCGGTGAGATTTCTGCACAAGGTGACACAGTACGTATCATCAAAGAGCCAGAGATTTCTGTAAGGGAGTACAAGCGTGGTACACAAGTTGCTGCACAAGACCTCGACGACGAGGACTTCTCTCTGGTCATCAATCAGGCTAACTACTTTGCCTTTAAGACTGATGACATTGAGATGGCTCACTCCCACGTTAACTTCATGGATTTGGCTACTAACCGTGCGGCTTACCGCTTGGCTGATAACCACGACCAAGAAGTCTTGGGTTACCTTTCTGGTTACGCTCAGACCTCTCAACATGAAAATGCTGATGTAATCAACACGACTGTAAACGGTACTAAGGCTATCCCATCTGCTGGCTCAGACGAACTCTTGGCTTCGATGAAGTTGACTAAAGGTTCGTTCGGTAACATCACAACTGCTTCTGCTGGTAATCACTCGATTCCTGTGGCTGCTCGTTTGCCTGGTGCTACTGCTCTGCCTACTGCTTACGCCTCTCCTGTTATGGTTATCAACCGTATGAGTCGTTTGCTGGATCAGCAGAATGTTGAAAAAGGTGGACGTTGGTTGGTCATCGACCCAGTCATGATGGAAGTACTGATGGACGAAGATTCTCGTTTCCTCAATGCTGACTTCGGTGACTCCGGTGCTCTTCGTAACGGTCTGGTTCTGAACAACTGGAATGGCTTCCGCGTCTATGTCTCTAACAACCTTCCTAGCGTTGGCACTGGTGCTGGTACCGTTGGTACTGCTAACCAGAACACTGACTACGGTGTGATCGTTGCTGGACATGACTCCGCTGTAGCTACTGCTGAGCAGATCAACAAGACTGAGACTTACCGTGACCCTGACAGCTTTGCTGACATTGTCCGTGGTATGCACCTCTATGGCCGTAAAATCCTGAAACCCGAGGCCCTTGTAAACGCTAAATATAATCTTGCCTAGTGAGTAATAGAGTGGTATACTTCTGATGTAAACTGGGAGTATACCACATGTCTAAGCTTAAGCTGCCTAAGGAACACCAACACTACAACGGACGGACCTGCACTTCTTGCGGTGAGTTTAAGACCTCTAAACACTACGCAGTTGAACGAGACTCTCGTGCTCTTACTGGTGTTGCTATGAGGTCAAAGTGTAAACCTTGTTGTGAAACTATAAAGTATAAGTCTTTTATAAAGCGTCGTTATGGGATCACTTACGATGAGTACGAGAGTATACTCGAAGGACAAAACTTCTGCTGTGCTATCTGTAAAGAAAAACACAGCAATAGTGTAAGAACTTCAGGTAAACTCTTTGTAGACCACTGCCACTCTACTGGTAAAGTCAGAG
>JGI1221J13441_10001044_pt1 | contig 11861 bp, 15 predicted proteins | sample LakVidmifraction_4_FD_13441 | JGI IMG/M metagenome (IMG submission 13441) | reverse complement strand
CCAGGCCCGCTGACTTGGCCAGCTGCCGCCGATTTCTGCGGCTCACAGGCAGGCGGCAATAGGTCCATAGATCGCCGCCATTGACCTTGTCTCGGTAGATCAAGTCATAGATCCACTGATGGCTGATCTGTATTCCTGCCTTACAGAACCGACGCATAAAACCCGTTATCTGTTGCGGGCTCCATGCGTGACGAATCCGCTCCTTGATCCACATAATGACGCCAGCATTGCGCTTATTGGCCTTCAGGGCGCTGCGTCTGCGAGTCTCGCTCAACGCCTGAGCCTCTTCAGGTTTGTAGTCCGTATCTGTCGCCAGATTGCGCCTGAGCTCTCTCGAAACCGAGCTATTGTGGCAGCCCACAATCTTGCCCACTTCCCGCATGCTCAGACCGGTGCTGCGCAGCGCTAAAATCTGGTATCGTTGTGCCTGGGTCAGTTGTCGGTATTCCATCTCTGCTTCACTTTGGTCGGTAAAGCTAAACAGGATACCGGCACTGGCCCTCTTTACTCCACCCGTGGGTCAAAGTGCTGCGCTTATTCTATGAAACCAAGATAAGAGAATGGACTTGTGAGTGCGGTGTCACTCGTGACCGCGATGTTAACGCGGCCCACTGCTACGCATTAACTGCATAAATATAATTCTACACATTTACAAAGTGTGAAATAATTAGTATGATCTCTATTCATTAATGTTGCCTAGAGTCCTGTCCGTGGAAGTAATAAGTTACCGAGTTAAAAACTTCGAATACAAAACTCCCATCCCTTATGTAGATCAGCACGGAGAGATCTGTGTTGATTACGTCGACGAAAGCCCAGTTTTAATTCGTGATATTACCTTTCTATATGAAGTAGAAATGGACACCGATGGTAATGTTGCCCATGCAAAAGGTATAGATGTAGCGAACGCATACCTTATGCACTTGGTTCTAAATAGGGATCATAAATGCGTGTCCCTTCAATCCCGATCATTGATCCATTACTTTAGTTTTCTTAATGACAGAGAGATGAAGTGGAATGAAATTCCCCATCGCCAAAACAAGCGCCCTACATACCGATTTAAGCGATACCTAGAGGATTTGTGTCGTAGTAAGAACCAGGATTCTAAGCTGGGCGTAAGCACCTGTCAGGGCTATATGCGTTGTGTTGTGAACTTCTATCGGTACATGCTTGCAAGACGATACCCGTTCGACAATGCACCCTTCGAGCATCAAGTTATCTCTATTAGTACTCAGGCTTCAGCCTCATCAATGCAGGCCACTCAAAGTATCAATATCCAGACAACAGACTTGCGCATTAAGGCGGCAAAAACAAACAACAAAAATGGAGTCCCTAGCCGCTTGATAGCGCTATCGGCATTCGAGTGGACTGAGCTTGATGCCGTACTACGGAAAGACCGAAGAATCTTAAGAAACATCAACGGCAAGGAAACTGTGGGGGCTCTAGCCATTGAGTTCAGCCTGATATTTCTTCTGATGCGCTACTCAGGCTTGCGAAGAGAAGAGGCTGTTACATTTAAGTCTTCATTGATAACCAAGCCTACAACGGAGCAGATCGCTAACGGATACGTCACATTTCGAATAGGTCTATTTTGCGGCGTAGAAACCAAGAATGGCAAGGAGAGAGAAATCGAAGTCCCTGCATATCTAATGATGAAACTGCGCGAGTATGTATTGAGCAAGCGCTACACCCAACGCAGAAGCCTGTATGAGGACGCCAACCCTGACTCCGACGCACCAGTATTCATTAACAATAAAGGGCAACGGTTCTCCGCAGGCACGCTTAATGCGAGGTGGGGTGAAATTAGAAAGATGGTATCCAAAAGGCTTGGCCGTGACTTTCATCATAAGCCTCACAATCTTCGCGCAAGCTATGCCGTATTCAGGCTTTATACTTTGCTTGATGCTGGAATTCCACAAAGTGATGCCTTTACCTTTCTACAAAATAAACTGGGTCACTCTGATTTAGGGACATTGCTTCACTATCTACAGCAAGTTCAAGAAGATGCCTCTGGCGCAGAGAAAGCTGAGCATGTGTATGACTATCTTTTTAATCTCTCTGAGTTTGAGTTTTAGCGATGGCCTTTCAGGAAAACAAAAAAAGACGAACCCTCGTAGCGCCTGATAATGTGGTTCTACCAAAGGCGACGGTCACACCCATTTCGATAGAGGCAATGGTATTGTCGTTTGGTGGGAAAAAGGCTTATTTCAAGCGGTTACAGTTTTGGGGTTGCCCAACCACTCTAAGAGGGAAAAATGGGGCAATGCCAGCAAATGCACTCGATATGTGCAGGTCAGAATTTTTATCGGATATGTACGATTTATTTAAGGGCTTTGATGCTAATAGCAAAAGTGGATTTGTACACTTTGTGCAACTGACACAGTACGTAGGAGCCTTGGATAGGCACGATAGATCCGTTAATTTTTGCGAGAATAATGTCCTTTGGTATTTTTCATATAAAAGATCGCAAATGCTCAAGGGAGAGATAACAAAAGGCACCTTAATTTGCGTCAAGTCGAGCATTTCTGCTCTTCTGAGATCGATGGGAAATATCGCTCTATCAAGGAAAATTCCAGCGGTAAAAAAGCAGAGAGCATCCATAACGCCTTACTCCACACTATCTGATAGCGAGCTAACGGCTGTTGGTCGCAAGTTAATGACCTCTTACATGGCTTACAGTCGATTGGTTCTGAATGATGAAGCCCCACATCTATGTTTGTTATTTAATGAGGAGGAGCTTAGAAACAAGGGGTTTAATGCTGAGGAAATTGCTTGTTTTGAGAAGCGCGCGAAAACTCGGGTATGCAATGGTAATTGGAGGAATCAAGCCACGCGGCTCGCCTTTATGATCATTTCAATGTGGACAGGAGCCAACCTGACACCTCTGGCAAAATTATCACGCCGTGACGCAATATTTCATAAGGGTAACGGGGATACCTATGAATTTAACTCTACAAAAGCAAGAGCATTATATAGCCAGCAAAAACTGGGTTTCGGTTTTGTTAAGCGTACTAAGTTGTTTATTGAAAACTGGCTGATTGTGTCTGCAAAGTTCGCCTCTGGTGATGACGATCCCCTGTTTCCGTTTCTCGGTAGAAATGGCCAGCTAAACCCTGATAGCCAAATATATCTGGCTCCACATAAAGCAATAAATGAGGCTATTACATCTTATGGTTATCCTAAAATAACTACTAGCATTTTTAGGAAGACACGCAGCAATGCCCTAATGAGAGCGTTTAATGATGTGTTCGTTGTTGCAGATGCGAATAAAAGCAGTGCTGATACAGTATCAAAATCGTATTTGCATGGTGTAAAAGAGGCGCATGAAATACAGCTGGCAGGAGCCTTTGTGGCCCAGGAAAACATGGCGTTTGGCATTCCAAAAAAGTTAGCTATAGAAAACGCAAACTATAAATTCAAAGATCCACTGACCGAATTTGAGTGGAGCAGAAACAAAAAACCTATTCCAAACAAGACGCCTACGGGCATTCGATGTAAAGAGCCATTTGGGGTTCGAGCAAAGAGATCGTTAATTGCTTTGAAAGACTTATCGAGCAGCGATGATGGGGCTTGCATTGACTTCCTTGGATGCTTTGAATGCGAGCACCACGCCTTGATTGCTGAAAAAGATGACATTTGGCTGATGCTTTCATTTAAAGATTCGATCATCGAGACAATGGCTAGGCCATCAATTAGCAGCGTACCTTCAACCAACCTTGAAAAAACACTCAATACGGTTAACTCAATACTGCCACGATATAACGCCGTCGCTCCAGACGAATATCAAGCTGCCTTAGCGTTAAATAAGAAAAGTCCTCACCCACTTTATGATGACGAATCAGCACTCACTGACTTACTGGAGGTCTACAAGTGATAGCTTCAAATACCAATCAATTATCCGCTAACGTCGAGCAGGAAAATCGTGGGGAAGGCGACGTTGTCACCACTGATAAGCATGGTGCGCCGCTATCCTACGTCTACAGTGATGAGTGGGACTTTTCACAAGAGAGATCCTTGTCAGCCACTAGCCCTCGCAAAATAACCTTCACCACTACGCCTGAGCTGCATCGTAGAGCCATACAAGAAACATTAATGACTATATACAATAACAACCCAACGTTATCTGTAGGGGGGATACTGTCCGTTAGAACTGGGCTACAAAGGATTGTTGGTTCTTTAGGCTCTAGTGACTGGACGTTAATTGACGATGATAAACATTTTCGTGATTTCAAAGCTAATTTAAAGACTAAATTATTTTCGCCCTCTTCTATTGAGAATGTTGCCGCAACAATTAATAAGATTTCCGATGCTGGTATAACTAAGCGCGTTATTGAAGCAAGAAAAAACTTTAGTAAGAAACACTGCTGCCCGAGTAAGCTACGAGGTAAACAAGCTATAGCAATACCAGAACAAATGGCGCAGCGTTTGTTTAAATCTGCGCTTGATACTGTAGAGCGATATCACCCTCACCGACACAAAATCAGTCAAGGGTACAAGCATTACTTCGATGCTCTGCGGGATTATAAATCTGGAAATGGGGACGCTAATAATTTTAAACCTATAATTGGGGATAAAATCAAACATGGTGTTCCAGTTGATGACTTTCGCCTTGATGTGCAGGCTAAATCAGGCACGGAAATCCAGTCTGCCTGCCTAATTGTCTTGCTTGGCTTTAGTGGTGTAAGAATTTCGGAATGTCTTAGTTTTAACAAGTTCAGCTATAAAGAGCATGTTTATGGTGATATAACAATTCCTACATTAACAGGTAAAATAACAAAAACGGAGGAAGGAGGATTACCTAAAAAAGAAGCATGGGTAACACACCCTGTTGCGAAAAAGGCTATTGAATTAGCTTATGATTTAAGCCAGTTCGCTCGTGATCACTATATGAAAGAAATACAACAAAACTGAAGTGCTGGCTAATATAGAAACAGCGTTTCTAGTTCTAGGTACTAGTCATCAGACGAAAGGCATTGTTGCCGCTAATCACGGGAGAACAATCGCTTCATTTATAGACCGCTATAAAATATTGGCTACCTCACAAGACGTTATTGAATTTGATTTATTGAACCCACAAAGGAAAGGTGAGCTGGTTTTAGGGGCCAGTTTACCTAAAATCTCCCCTCATGATTTCCGTCGAACATTTGCCGTATTTTTAGTAAGAAACAAGCTTGGGAATATAATGGCGCTCAAGCACCAATACAAACACTTAAATGTGGTAATGACACAGTGGTACGTCAACAATCACGAACTCGCAATGGTACTTGATTTATCTCTCGATACTGAATTAAAAAGTCTGATAAATGAAGCCAACATTAGCGTTACTACGGATGCTTTGTTTGAGATATACAATAGTGAAACTCTATCGGGCGGCAAGGGCGAACGAATAGTGCGGGAGCGCGACCAGGAAGGTTATGCTGGTTCTATATTCATAAGCCGTGAAGATATTGAGCGAGAAGTGAGAAGTGGCTCTGTTAGCGTAATAGAGCATCCTACGGGCTATTGTTTTAAACCTGACTGTAGCCGAATATGCTCTTCTGATCGTTCATCCAAAACATGCCAGTTTGAAGCAATCACTCCTCAAAAGGCAAAGTCTCGGATCAGCTACCGAAGCCGGTTGATAGAACGATTTAACGCTCTCAATGATGGCAAGCTCTATATGGCGAACATACTTACCGATATGGCTTTAAAAATTGAAACCATAGACCAAACACTGACGGCACATAATATAGAATTCACTCCATTTAAAGCTGACATGAAGGCGAAATCAATGGCGTATTATGAGGTGGGACAATGAAGCAGAAAGAGTTTACATTGCAACGCTTAATTGATGCGTTCGAACGGCTAAAGCTTGGCAGGCCAGAGCGGACGCCTACTGATGGTAAAATATCAATCAAGCGAATTAACGATGAAGCTGGACTTAGCCAGGGGGCTGTTTACTATTACAAGTCATTTTTAAGTACAGCAAAAGCTGAAATCATAATCCTTGAGGCCGACAGGAAGAAGAGACAGGTAATTGATGGATTGGAACTTGATCAGACAGGTGAAGCTAAACTTCGGTCGGATAGGGATAGGGAAAAAAGGCTGAAGACTAAGTACAGATCTGAAGTAAGTAATTTTAAACAGCTATCGGACGTAATGGTAAAAGAAAACGTGTCACTCGCATTTCATTGCATGGAGCTACAGCAGGAACTTGCTAGAGCAACCGCATGGAAGATAACATCGATAAAGTAAAAATGTGTGAAATAATGGTTTGATTGTTCAATGTTTCACGCTATTTTTTAGTAATTTTACACAAAAGAGTGAAGTACGTCTAGGACACTAATTTATAAGGTTTTTAATACTTTGTTCATACTGCTATGTGTAAGAGTAGCGGCCCTTAATATCCTCAGAAAAGCAACGGGTGAGGCCTTAGGGTTAGCCTGTAAGGGGTGCGTGTCCAACCCCATAATGATGGATCTGATACCACACAAATCCATCGTTATTAGAAGGGAAAATACTGCGCAGCCGATCGCCGCGTAGTAGGTTTACCCAGATACCAACTCAAAATCTTTGATTTAGTGTTGGTAGTTCACTTCGCATGGCTGTGGTAGACGTCATTATTGGCCTCTCTGGCCTCCCGGGCTTTGCAGCCCCGAGACGAGTTGGTATAACCCAGAGTGCGTTTACGGTTATTGATGGTGGATCTGCGAACCCGCCCTCCGCACAACACCACTATCTGTTCGGTGGTAATGGGCTGGTCGGGGCGCTGTGTCAGGAGGTGCTGGTTCAGTAGCGCCGTGCTGTGGTTCCCTGCGTAGGCTGTGTGAATCAATGGGTCGATGTCCGCAAATAGGCGAGCGGGTTCGAGGATGCCGTAAAATAGCCTGGCCATCGGCAGATCCGCTGGCTCTGTGAGTCGGCAGGTCAGTACTCGGCTCTTCGAGTGCAGCCGACTGAGGTTGGCACCCATCATCACCTGCGGGGCGTTGAGCACCTGGCACTGCCCGTCGTCAGTGAGGTAGATCACCGGCCGGGTGGGCAACTCCAGCGGTGTACCGATGGGTTGGATCGTGTTGGTTGCGTCAACCAGTTGGGTCAGCTCGACCAGTTGTTTGACCGGGATCGGTTCGATGATGACGGGGGCGTAGTAATGCTGGGCCAGTTGCAGTTGCTGCAGTTGTTTTTGCATAACGTATATCTCGTTTGATGTCGTTGCCACAGCGAATGAAACGGCGTCCGGTTATGCCGGGGAGGCGCTACCTCCGCGGGGTGACAACGAGCACGAGAGGATCAAATCAATTTTGAGAACATTTTTGGATGCCCTGATTAGGGTTTTGACGTGCGCTGGTACACAGAGCGGAGGTGTGCACAGGCTTGGGGCGTTGGTGATTTGCCAACGACCGATTCACATAGGTGCGGAAACTCACGCGCTAGGAGGGAGCCCATCAAAAACAATGGGGCCGGGCGTGGTATCACTCGAAATTCTCGTTCTGACGGAGAGGCTCTTGGCCTTGTCAGAGCGAATCAGCTGCGTTGTGGAAAAATAAACGCGCTCGTTGTCACTATTGATCCCGACCCTGGGAGGGCTGGACCACTTCACATATATGCTGCTCTGTCTAAAATTGCCTTGCTGCGATTTCGTTAACCATGTTGCTGCCAGCTCCGCAACGTAGTGGCCGAATATTACGACCATTTGAGATCACTATACACACAGAAATAATGAGGTTGCAAGTATCCGCTTTATAATTCCTTTTACTTTTCTCGCCCCGCATCCTGGAACTGCGATGCGTGATGTTGCGTTTGCTTTTGCAGGACTCGGCAAAGAAGGTTTCATCTACCTCGACAATGCCGGAAAGGGCATTCGCGTTCACCGATATCGCTGCAACCCACCAGAATGCCCCAACTTGACGACGTGCTCATGACTGCAGCGAGGACATGCATGGTGAGGCTTGGTTTCAAGCAGGGTGTAGGCCTGGGCATTGATTTGCCCGAGAAGCTGATTGGCAAGGCGCTGCTTGAGATCAACCGGAAGGTTGGCCAAGGTCTTTTTAAGGGCATTCAAGTCAAATTTTTTATGTTGCGCTCCATCGACATACTGTTTATACAGTGATATATACAGTATTGTTAGAGCGTACTACCAGTGAAAACCAACATAGCCAATAAGGTTAGTTTAGACCGGAATGCCGATAACGTAACTGATTAGCATGAATAATCGGGAGTAGTTATTCCTGAAAACCATTGATCAACTATTGCCTGCCCCGGAGAAATTAACATGTACACGACGTTCATGATTTATATCCTAGTTTTCGAGGACAAAAATTACATAAAAATTGGTATTACTGGTGTCGGAAAAAATCGAATAATGCAAATTGAACGGCTTTGGGGAAGAGTCGATTCGAGAGAATCCTGTCACTCGATAGTTATGGGAACAGTGGCGTTTGAGGTTGAAAACGCGTTGAAGATAATTCTGAGTAGGTACAGAGTCTGCGAAAGTGGCGAAGCGGGATATACGGAAATTTTTTCGGTTAAAGCTCTGTCAATGGCCATCCACATGCTAGAAACGTATAGTCAAGCTTCTTTAATCAAAGGCATAAATCCAAACTTAAGCCTGAATGCGTAATTACCTGTGGTTATCGTGAATTGTTTGGTCGCTGGGCCGTGCAAGCACTTGTCCGGTCATCCTAATTGTCGCCGAACATTAAAGGCCGGTGATCGCTTTGCGAGGGCTTCCACCAATCCCAGTACGCAGTGCCGGCACTTCTCGGAAGCAACTTGTTTGCCCAGAGAACGGAGCCCATAATTAACGAACTCCTCCTTCGAATGGGGCTGTTACCATGCTACCTGAACCCGAGTTGATCCCTATTGACCAGAAAGACGCTCGTGACCTGAACGCGGCCGGTATCAGCAAGGATGACATCACGATCCTTATTCATGAGTTCGCAGATGATATCAGAGCAAGACGTTCTGATATCACGATTCGGAAACCGCCTGCCCTGACCAAAGGCGAGATGGATATTCTCGAAGAAGGCGGGGTTTCGGGTGTCCGTGACTATGGCGATTCTAATCTGGACAGAACCCGTGGTCTGGCGGTGATCGGCCTTGAGCCCAGACGCACACCCTGTGACAGTCTGCCGGTTCATGACGTCGGTTAACCCGGACCTTGAGAATTCTGCACTGGGTCGGTGCCTGACGCCCAGAGAGTGGCTCATCACCGGTCACCAGCCGCACTCAGTCCTCGACCTGGCGAGGGATCTGTGATTGGTGTCCAAGTTACCGGAGCCACCCGGCGTTGTAGTGGGTCAATGATAAGCGAGAAGGGGGAGAGCTATGAGTGTACACGGCGGCCCGACGGTTTTGTTCAACTTGTTCGTTACCTCGACGCAATGCCCAATAAGACGTAACAGCGCCTTCGAGCTGTCCGACTGACGGGATAGATCAGGCGCGAATCAAGTGAAGATTCCGTGTTCCAGCCGACCCACCAATGTCCGGAGTCGTTCAATGCCGGTTTCGGAGCAGAGCATGTCGTTCGGCGTTTGATACCCGAGCCCTCGAACAGGCTGGGACAACCACTGTTTGGCGGCGTCAATGTCCCCCTCGAATAATTCGGCGCACTCAGCAAGGGCCTGCTCACGTAACCTGCGTAGATGGAGGGTATGTTTGTTCATGTGCGAGTCCTCCTGCGTGAAAAATACCAGTCATCGTGCAACGATCTAATCATGAGTATGGCACAGGTGATTTCAGGCTTTAAATTTCGACGATTGTGATGGCCAGCCTCCTTAATTGGTAGGTCACTCACTCTGCAATAACACATGGCGGGCACTGCGCTCGCCGCCGGGGAGCTGCAAGATACAACCTTTCTCCGCTAGATCAGCCAGATCTCGGGTGGCCGTTGGCTTACTGACTTTAGCCAGTTGCAGTGATTGAGCTTGTAGGCACCACGATCGATAAATTCCCGATACGGCTCAATACTCTCGAAACTACTGTGGCCGCGCAATAACAGTTGTTGTGCCATGTGTTTCCTGAGCAAACCATTGGCACACTCCACCACACCGTTCCCATGGGACTGCCCCGGATTATTCCAGGTGGGTGTCATGCAGTAATGCTGGCACAGCTCGCTGTAAGAGTCGTTCCACACGTTCTGATGGATACTGCCGTCGTCGATCAGCATGGTTGGCGGACGGTTGGATATGGGTGCCTGGACCTACTGGAAACCGGGGTTGTTGCTCAATGGACTTTTGGGTGAGGACTCCCGGAGAGTGAGCGGCGGCGCTGGTTGGAGTTGACGTTTAGTAAACACTCTCTGTAAACTTTTGGTATGTATGAACTGACTTTCAAAAAGTCAGCGCTGAAGGCGCTGAGAAAAATGCCACAACGAGATTCTCAGCGCTTGCAGGCGGCACTCAAAGAGGTCGCGAAAAACCCCGACCGCTATATTGGCGACTGGAAGCCGCTTAAGGGAGAGCCATTCTGGCGACTGCGTCAAGGAAGCTATAGGGCAATATGCAGCGTCGATGACGGAAAACTGGTGTTGCTTGTTCTTAAGGTTGGACCAAGAGGGGATGTTTATAAATGAGTGCGCAAATCATCGAGAAAGAGGGCAAACCGGAATACGCGGTTATTCCCTATTCTGAGTACGAGCAGTTGCTGGATCTGGCGGAAAGTGCCCAGGATCAAATGGATGGAAAAATTGCGTTGGGCGAGCTCGCTCGCGGCGAAGATGAAGTGATTCCTGGCGAGGTGGTTGATCGTTTTCTGGAAGGCAAAGAGCATCCACTTAAAATATGGCGCGAGTATCGGGGACTGACTCAGGAGACGTTGGGTCGGAATGCCGAGGTTGGTAAGTCTTATATCTCCCAAATTGAGGCTGGCAAAAAGGTTGGCTCGGCAAAGGTTTTAAGGGCATTGGCTGTTGCATTACGAGTGGATATAGATGATCTTTTGGTGGATCTCAGGTAATCGTCAGTTTGTGCCGACGGGTTTCGAGGGCAGCGCCGCCGTAGTTTGCCACCAGTACCAATTGAGCCGTTAAGCTGCTTTTATCGGCTCAGATTTGAGGCCATAGTGAGCCGATAAGTCACTGTAAACGGCTCAGCGATGTACACTTGGGAACTGGATAATTGGCCCGCTTACCGCTTCGATCAGAAGTCGGCAGAGCTCTGGACGAATAAGGCGCTCGCGGCCTCTCAGAAAATACTGGGCGTGATGGCCGTGGTGCCGACCAGTCTCGGTAGCGAAGCGAAGTTGGATCTTCTGGCTAGTGCGGCGATTGCTTATCTGTGGTTCGAGACGATTCACCCCTATTCTTCAAGCAGGTCGTCTATATCCACTGTAAGAGCTTCCGCCAGCGCCTTCAGTACTTTCGCTGAGCCAACTTTGCTGCCCGCTTCAATCTGACTGATGTAGGACTTGCTCACGCCCACAGCTGTGCCCAGGGTTTCCTGGGTCAGACCCCGATACTCGCGCCATACCTTGAGCGGGTGCTCATTTCCTGCGGTGAGGCGGTCGACCACTTCAGCAGGTACGACTTCATCTTCACCGCTGGCGAGCTCACCCATAGCCTTACTTGCATCCGCTGTGTCCTGCGCGTCTTCCGCCAGAGCTAGCAGCTTCAGGTAATCATCATAGGGCAGCACGGCATATTCCGGCTTCCCCTCGCGTTCAATAATTTGTGCGCTCATTTGTATACGCCTCCTCTTGAGCCTACCTTCAGCACCAGTACCACCAGCTCGCCATCGTCAACTTTGTCGGCCTGCTGGCGCAAGCGGTGCCGTCACTTATCGAAGGGATTTCTGACCAGGTTTTGGCTACCACTGTATCTTTTATGTTATAATTTATTGGTTAATAGATATAGGTGTGTCCAATGTTAAGTCTGTTGTCGGGAA
>JGI1221J13441_10001042_pt1 | contig 11871 bp, 12 predicted proteins | sample LakVidmifraction_4_FD_13441 | JGI IMG/M metagenome (IMG submission 13441) | reverse complement strand
AGTAAAGAAATGATGCAGCTCAGGGATTCCCAGAGGGTAGCGTTGGAACGGCTGATAGAACCCGGTCGCCACTTCGGTGCCCTCTGGGCTGAGCCACGTAGCGGGAAGACAGCGGTGGCTCTCAGGTGGGTCGAACACATCCAGCCTAGTGTGGTCATCATTGTAGGTCCCAAGATAGCTGAGGCTACCTGGAGGACCGAAGCTGCTAAGTGGCTAACGACCACCTACAGGTTCTTCCCGCTAACTGCTGGCAATACGTACCCAGAAGCCAGCATGTTCAGGGGAGTCACCCTCCTGTTTGTAAACTACGACCAGTTCGGTAAGGCTCCATTCAAGCGGCTGAAGCCGTACCTAGCTAAGCTGTCCAAAAGTGTCAAGGGTCAGGGAGCTATGCTGCTGGATGAGTCTCACATGATAAAGACGCCATCATCTGTCACTGGTCGCAACATACGACCTCTGGCTAAGCAGTGGCACTACCGTCTGTTGATGACTGGGACACCTGTCACGAACCCAAACCAGATAGATGCCGTATATGGTCAGTGGACATTCCTGGACCCGACTATACGAGATAAGTGGGAATCCGCCAGGAACTTCCGTGAGCACTTCGGTGAATGGACAACTGTCAAAGGGTTCCCTGAGCTAATAAGGCCTCGGAACCAGTACGAGTTGAACCAGTACCTTCAGTCAAATGTTATCACTATGGTTGGCCCTGGAAACCCTGTCCCTATCCGCAGGGTCCGGTACCCGGTCCCAGCTACAGTGTCTAAGCAGCACTCAGAGATGCTGAAGCAAGGCGTAGTGGAGTTTGAAGGCCACACTGTTATCGGGCTCAACCCCCTGACACGGCTGCTCCGGATGCGAACGCTAGTAGGTGGCTGGCTCAAAGACGATGAGGGTGTCTCGTTCACAGTCCGGGATGCAGCACGTTCGAGGATCAGTGCCCTGGGAAACGTTATCCGCAGGTGTGACGGAAAAATAATAATTGCCTGTACGCACCTGCACGAGATCCGTCTGGTCCACAGGTACCTCCGGCTCAAGGGTGTCGGTCATTTGGTTATCACGGGAGCCACTCCCAACAAGAACCACGTGATAGAGGCGTTCCAGCAGGACAGAGAAGCCCGTGTGCTGCTGGTGCAGCCTCGGACGGTAGCGATGGCTGTAGACATCTCGGTAGCTAACGACCTCATCTGGTATACCAGCGACTTCAACTACGTCACGTTCAAGCAAGCCTCCGACCGTATCAAGTTGTCTCCAGCTAGTCCGCACGTATGGTTCTTATGTGGCCGGGGGACTGTTGATGAAGACGTCTGGGAGACCCTGCAAGAGGACCATGACCACCTACAGAAAGTGGTCAAACGAATCAAACGACGAGCACATCCCTAGACTCACTAGGGCATAAAATCTATATAAGAAATTTATCTGTTTGGACTTGCGCTCTGCTTACAGTTGGGTAATACTTGTACTTGTTAGCAACACCGCCCCACTCACACCTCAGCAACACCCCATCAATCAAGGAGATCAATCATGGCAACCAAGAACACCGCAGCCGTCCTGGACGAGACGCTCGACACCGAGGTCGAGGAAGTCGAGCTCACCGAAAAGCAGATCATCAACGAGGCCATCGTTCGTGTGGTCGAGTCGACCGGCATCGACGTCCAGAAGAACCGCTACAAGGCAATGCGAGCTATCGCGTTCCAGGCGTTCTCCAACGCCATCGCCGACGGCACCTTCGACGAGCTCGTTGACGAGGCCATCGCCAACGTTGACAACCTGCCCTCCGGCTGGGAAATCGAGCGGGTCGAGAAGACCGAAGAAGTCGTCAAGCCTGTCGCCAAGAAGGCTGCACCGAAGGCCGAAGCCGCTCCCAAGGCAGCCACAGTCAAAAAGGCAGCGACCAAGGCAGCCGCTCCGGCAGCGAAGCCCGCAGCGCGTCGTCGCCCGACCCGCTAGTATCAAGTGGGGTTCTCAGCTCAAGGGGCTGGGAATTAAACGACGGGCCATACCTCCGCGTCCCACTAAGGACCCCCCAGTTCCTCTCCCCCTGGAGCTGGGGGTGTCCTTCCATTAGGCGCGTTAGTGTAACTGGTAGCACGCAGGACTCATACTCCTGAGGTCAGGTTCGAATCCTGGCAAGCCACTGACCCACTCCATTCCGAGATGGGTCGCTTCAACTGATGCTAACGGCCAGTCGGTTCTAGGCGCTCCTAGGATAAAGTTGAAGCTACAACTGAATACCAGCTCGTCCTTGCAATGTGAGGCACTGGCGGATTAGTCTCCGTGGAACGACTCCCCATAACCAACAGGAGTCCACCCTTATGCAGTTACTCATCAGCGACGAACTGAGCGAAGTACAGCAGTATCTACAGCAGTCCACGTCCCCCCTTATAGTTGACATTGAGACCACGTCTCTGACAGTCGGTAAGGGNCACATTCTATGNGTAGCGTTCGCCCCGTACGACCGTGAAGACGTGCTCGTATGGTGGCCCCAGGATCTACAAGAGATNTCCAAGCTACGCCTCTCTAAGATGGTAGCTCATAACGCTCCATTCGATAAGAGATGGCTCGTCAGCTACGGAGCTACGTGCCGAGTCGTGTGGGACACAATGTTCATGGCGTACCTGTTGGATGAGAACCATCCTGTCGGTCTCAAGGACCTCGGGCATCGTCTCCTCGGGTACGAGCCTTGGTCTGATGACAACGTGGCTCACCTCGGCGATGAGTTTCAGCCACACGTACCGAAGGCTCAGCAGGCTAAGTCAAAGCGTCGCATCAGCATGTATGCTGGCAAGGACGTTCACATCACTCGTGAGCTTATGAAATGGCAGCGTCGCCACATACGCAAGAACCTCAAGCCTCACGAGGACCCTGTTCGCGTCATGCGAGAAATCATGATACCTGCTATCGAGCCGCTGAGGCAGATGGAAGACAATCGGCTGCCCGTACGACTAGGTCTGGTCTCTAGTACCAAGGATAAGGTAGAAGCTCGTATAGCAGCTATCGAACAGAAGCTAGACGCCTCTATCCCAGATAAGGAGCGCTGGCCTGACTGGCTCCAGAAAACTAAACCAAAGTGGGGTACCACTAACTGGACGAAGTGGTGGCTATACGTGTATCAGGGTGCACTGTGCCCTCGCAGGACGAAGCCGACCAAGACGTGGCCTGAGGGAAACCCTGGGATGTCTCAAGAGGACCTCGCTAAGATCGACCACCCAGCAGCACGTCTCCTGAGTGAACGAAGCACTCTGTATAAGCAGCTCACAGGGTTCCTGGTCCCACTGGAGCAACGTACCGTAGACGGCAGAGTATCCACCAGCTTCAAGCTGACTGGCACTGTAACAGGTCGCCTGAGCAGCGCAAGCCCCGGATCAGATAACCCTGGGATAAATTCTCAGCAGATCCCTCGAGACAAGAGTACGCGCAACTTGTTCGGGGAAATTGGTCAGGCTTGGATAGAGGCTGACTTCAGCCAGCTAGAACTACGTGTGGCTGCAGTGATGAGTGGAGACCGTACTATGCTCAGTCTGTTCGAGCAGGGTATTGACATTCACACGTATATGGCTGAGCGCCTAGTCCGTGGAGGAGAAGTCACCAAGGAGCACCGCACACTCGCTAAGGGGGTCAACTTCGGCTTCTTGTACGGTATGCACTCCAAGCACTTCGCAGACTATGTGAGAGAGAGTTACGGAGTTATCATTACTAAGAAGGAGGCTGAGGCATTCCGTGAGGAGTACTTTACCACCTTCAATGACTTGCCAGAATGGTATCGTAAGCAGCGTCAAGAGGCTATCGAATTCGGTGGAGTTCACAACGAGTTTGGCCGGTTTAGGCACTTACCCCGCGTCTACAACAGCGACTATTGGGTTCAGGAGAACGCCTTCCGCCAGTCCATCAACTCTCCCGTGCAGTCAACCGGAAGTGACTTCATGCTTATAAGTTTGGCTCGGATGGCCACAGACTTGCGGCTGCCTAAGCTGGGGGCTAAACTGGTAACCACGGTTCACGACTCCGTCTGTCTTACAGCCCCATATAAGACAGCGCGTAGAGTTGGCCGTATTGTCAAAGACATAATGGAAAAGGCTGATAATGACATCGAAAGAAAGTTCTTCCTCAAGGCAGACGTCACCATCTCACGTTGCTGGGGAGGTGAGCCACTTGCAGAATTCTAAGATAGCTGAAGCCATCGAGCGTTCTCTAGCCAGCGCTCCGCCTATGACTCCTGAACAGATCAGGCGTATCTCAGGGCTGATGCGAACAGGAGCTCCGTACTTGCCTCCAGAGCCTGTGTCACTTCCCCCCGCAGAACCAGTAGTTGACATCAAGAAACTACAACGTGACCTGTCCCAGTGTGCCGGATGCGGCGTGTCGAAAGCTGGGCATTTCTACAATGACAGCTACCACGATTTCACCCCAATATCTAAGGAAGACGCAATGAAGATCCTAGACAGAGCCTACGCATGACCGTAAAGAAGCTGTCTTCTACAGGCAAGAAGCCTGGGAGCAGCAGATGGCACGGTCCTCGGGGCACGTGGCCTAAGACTGATGACGGTAAGCTGGTAATCACGCAGAGCATGGTAAGCGGGTTCGTCAACTGTCCTCGTGAGACATACTACGGGATCATCTTAGGCCTCCGTCCTCGCATCGAGAGCAAGCCTCTCACACGAGGGACCTGGATCCATGCTCTGCTCGAGGAACGTGGTAAGGGGGGTGACTGGAAAGCACTACACCAGGAACTCCTGGAGAAGGCACAGCGCGACCAGTTCGAGGAAGAGGTTGACAGCCTCGGTCGTGAGTGCTACCTCGTCGTTCTCAGTTATGAATACGTACACCGATATGAGAAGCTAACTCCTGTCGCTGTAGAGCTGACAGTTGAGCGTCCCATGTTCCAGGGTAAGGTTCTGTACCGAGGTCGCATCGACATAATCTGGATTGACGATAATGGGGACATCTGGCTGGGAGACCACAAGACTCATGCCACTCTTCCTGACTGGCGTTACCGTGAACTCGCATTCCAGCACTACTCGTACCTCTGGGCCGTGGCACAAGCTCCTTCATATAAAGCGCTCAGGTATAAAGGCAAGCCCCTTCCTCAGCCGAAAGGGTTCATCTACGACTACTGCAAGACGAGCGCCATCCATGCTCCTACACTTACCCAGAAGGGTAAGATCAGCAAAACACTGAAGCCTTCTGGAACTACCCTTCCCGTGTTCACTGAGTGGCTACGAGAAAACGGGATGTTGACTACGGTGCGAGGCAAGAATCTTCTGGCAATCGAAGATCCAGTCGAACGTGCCTACATCAGTGAGTTCATGGTTGAGCTACAGCACCGTGACTACAGCGACCTGTTCCGTAGGGACAAGCTGATATTTAGCCCCGAACAGGCTGAGCGTCAGCGCAAGTCGTTTGTAACTTCGGCTAGAAGGTTGCTAACATACAAGTGGGATGACCCCGATTGTGTCGAACGCAACCTGCATGCGTGTTCCGGGTTCATGTGCAACTACAAGGACCTCACAGTCGCTGACCTGATGCACGGGACCAGCGAGATCGAGCAGAAGACCCGGTACGTGACCACGCGGGACCCGCTGGACTACTACCCCAATCAAGACAAGAAGGGAAACAAGAAGTGAGCATCAAGACAATCTACAGCAGGCCAAAAGTCGGTAAGACCACACTCGCTCTGAAAGACGCTCCAAAGGGCAAGACCGCTATCTTCAATGCAGACCAAGGACTGGTCGGTATCGATACAACTGGTATCACTGTGGTGAATGACCTCAGCGCACGAGGTCTCAACAAGGTGCTTAGCGCTCAGTTCATGGCTAAGCATGACCGGTTCATTATTGACACGGCCACATCGCTGCATGACCTCTTCCTGGCTGAGGCATCAGGAGGCAAGACCCCAACTCAGGCAAACTATGGCGCGGCTAACAACGGCTTCGCTAACCTGCTCAGGACCCTCCGCAATGATGACAAGGAGATCATCGTCCTGTGCCAGGAGAAGCTAATCATGCCCTCAGAGGACTGGTCTCCTGAAGACGACGACGAGGAGCAGTCAGCCAGTGTGACGGTAGACCTGCCACCTGGAGCAGCCAAGAGCCTCCTGACCCTGTCTGACGTCATCGGTCGCCTGTACATTGCCAACGTCAACGACAAGGCTGTTCGACGAATCTGGCTTACCCCTACACCTAACATTGTGGCCGGTGCCCGTAGCAAGACATATACGGGCGCTCCACCTTACCTCAAGTCGCCCAGCATCGGGCGTCTCAACACACTTCTCGGCTGGACCCGCTAGCTCGAGATCACCAAAGAAACAAGAAGGATATACATCATGGCAAAAAAGATTCGCATTGACTTCAGCAAGACCGAAGAGCGCTCCGGCTGGAACACCAAGCACATTACCGAAGGCCTCCACAAGATGAAGGTCGAGTCGGTGAAGGAGACCGAAGCAGGCGACGGTGTCGCTATGCTGGTTTTCGCACTGGTCCCGGAGAGCGCTTCTCTCAAGACGCGTCGCTTCCCGTTCTACTGCAAACTCCAGCAGAACCAGCTCTGGAAGCTCCGCGACTTGCTCGTGGCAGCAGGCCAGACCATCCCGAAGCGTGCCGTCAACATTGACCCCAGCGTCATTGTCGGCAAGTTCATCGCAGCCGAGGTGGAGGACGACAACTATCAGGGCAACGTTCGTTCCAGCGTCAACGGAACCTACGGCCTGGACATCCTGGACGAGGACGGCGACGACACTGCTCCTGAGGACAACGAGGAAGAGTACGAGGACGAAGCCGAGGAAGAAGAAGGAGAAGAAGAGTACGAGGACGAGGCTGAAGAGGCCGAAGAAGAAGACGAGGAGGGTGACGAAGAAGAGGAAGAAGAAGACCTCGACTCCATGTCACTGGCCGAGATCAGAGCTCTTGCCAAGAGCCTGGGACTGAACACGGTCAAGAAGACCAAGGATAACCTCATCGACGAGATCGTTGACGCACAGGCCGACGCTCCTGAAGAGGACGAAGACGAGCTGGACGAAGACGAGCTGGAAGACGAAGATCTCGGCGAGGAAGAGCTGTTCGAAGATGACGAAGAAGAGGAAGCTCCGGCTCCCAAGCGTCGTGCTCCGGTCAAGGCAGCAGCTAAGGCACCTGCTCGTAAGGCAGCTCCGGTCAAGGCAGCAGCACCGGTCAAGCGCACTGTGCAGCGTCGCCGCTAACCCGTGCAGGAGGCTGAGGTAGTCCGGCGTATGCTGGCTACTCTCAACTCCATTGATGGGGTATATGCAATTCGTACCCACGGGGGTTCCTTTCAGCAGAAGGGGACCCCCGACGTCATTGGTTGTGCGTATGGCCTGTTCTTCGCCATTGAAGCCAAGAGGAGTGCACGAGAGAAGCCATCTCCAGCGCAGCAGTATAACTTGAAGAAGTTTAGAGAAGCTGACGGAAAGACATTCGTTAGTTATGACCCCAAGGTTCAGGAAGTAATAGAGTGGATATCGAGTCTCTAAGACTGATCCGTAAGGTATGGAGTCACGCTGGTGTGACAGGCAACGTATGGATGCCTCATATCTACAAGATCGGAATCAAGAACGAACAGAAGTTTCGTGAAGGCATCGCTATAGATGCCACGGACCCTAAGATACCAGAAATGCGGGACTCCGTAGACTGGTATTGGACTCCTGCTGTTAGCAGTAGCGATAGCCGTAAAGCTGGCGAGTACCCCTCGCAGCGCGCTATCTGGGTAGACTGCGATGAATCGTACGACAATAAGCTTCTAGAAAGTCTCAGACCTTCCTATATGTGGGAAACCAGTCCAGGCCACAAGCAAGCCGTATGGCTCATGAATGAGACCATAGACCGTAGCGAGTTCCATCGTGATGGCTTCATTGGTATGGTTACTCAGGCTCTCGGTGGCGACAAGTCTGGCGTAGATATCGGCCAGCTCCTGAGGGTACCTGGAACAACTCATCACAAGCGCGAACCGTTCAAGGGCAGCATCCTTCGCAAGGCAGGTACGGTATACACCCGTGGTCAGCTTCTCACACGTGTGGCCAGAGGGCTGGGATTTGCTCCTGGACTGGCTTCTGAGCTAGGCGCTGACGACCCTTACGGTGACCGTAGCAAGGTTCTCTGGCGCTTCTCTCGCAATGCTGCAGAGCTGGGTCTGGCACAGGATCTCACATTCAAGCTAATCAAGGCTACTAAGTGGAACAAGTGGGGAGACGACCCTAACCGTCTCAAGGAGGACATAGGTCGTGCATACGACCACCAGCCTACGGAACCAACTAAGGACCCTGAGAAGGAGCAGGCACAAGAGCAGCAGGAGCACAACGAGGACGAAGACCACGTAGATCCATGGGGTATGGCTACAGTCGATACGTTCGGCCCGGTTATCCGTAAGCCTATGTCATGGATTGTTCCAGGCATCATCCCAGAGGCAGGATGCGGTCTGCTGGTGTCAGCTCCTAAGGTTGGCAAGACACGTATAGCTATCGAGATGGCGCTCGGGTTAGCGACAGGACGTAAGCCCCTGGGAATCGCTATGAAGCGACCTCTGGCCGTCGGGTTCTTCTCTCTGGAGGATGGTGAATACTTGTTCTCTAGCCGCCTGAATGGTTCTCTCAATAAGGATCAAGGTCGGTTCAAGTTCCACTGGGATGGCCACATCAAGCCAGACCTATCCTGGGAGCCGCCTCAGCCTATGAGCCTGTTCACTAACTTCGCACAGATAGACCTCAGCGACGACACTGATAAGCAGCGACTGCTGGAGACCATCAACAGGTATGAACTAAAGTTGGTGGTCATAGACACACTGAGCATGGCTATCGGAAAGTCTGACGTGTCTAACTCTAAAGACATGTATGCTATCCTAAAAGATATCAAGACTATTGCCAAGAGTACTGGGTGCGCTATCATGTTCATCCACCACACACGAAAGCGGGTATTCGAGAAGGGTGAGTCAATCCAGGAGATGGTCCTGGGCAGTACTGCTCTGCATGCGTGGGCAGACTTCATAATGAGCCTAGCTGCACAGGAAGAAGAAGGAAGCTTGCTTCGGCTGTCAGTTCAGACTAAAATGGGCAATGACCTTCATTACGTTGGTCAAGACCTCAAGATAGTACAGAAGCCTCAGGAGGCATAAAATGACTCAGGACACCCCCACTTACGTTGACTACGTTGCTCCAGAAAATCAGCCTGTCTGGATCAAGCTGGCTTCCACAATAGTGTTCATTCCAGTGCTACTCGTCCTCATCGGAGCGGTGTTCCTCGGAGTGGTGTCAGTGTTCCTGTCCTTGTACTCGGACGAGGTAGTCAAGGGTTTTCTGTTCTCTCTTCCGTTCGTGTTTGAGTACCTCCTGAAATAGATTTGCGGATAACTGGATGTCGTGCTAAACTCATCTTATGGACAACTCACTGAACACCACGAACCCCACCTTCGTTGACCACGAGGGATTCTACTACCTCGTCTTCGAGGGTGCCTTCTACAAGGGATGCACTCGCTGCGGAGGCGAGGGTCACTTCTCTCACAATGGTGAGCACAGCCGTTGCTATGACTGCAACAACACGAGTGCCAAGCTCGGTGCAGAGCTAGAGAGCCAGAAGGCTGCTGAAAAGTGGTGCCACGAGCGTGCAGTACGTAAGGCACAGCGCGACCGTCTCCGCGAGAACAAGCGTCTTGCAGAGGTTGCCAAGATGGTAGCTAACCAGGAACTCCTCAAGCAGGCTGACGCAGAAGTGTACGAGTTCCTCATGGGAGTAGTTCTCGACGACAGCGACCAGTACGCTAGCTACGAAGAGTGGGCATCTGCACAGAACAGCAGCAAGAACAACTCGGAGAAGGACGTCTTCATCCGCAACATGGCTGAGGCCCTTACGTTCGTGGCGTACAGCAAGCCATTCACCCCCAAGATGATTGCAGCAGTCCGCAGCAGCATGGAGCGTCGCCAGCAGCGCCTCACAGAAGCAGCAGAGCACCCAGCTCCCACGGGTCGTGTGGCCGTGACAGGCGAAATCATTTCGGCTAAGATGGTTGAAGGTGACTACGGTACCTCATACAAGATTCTCGTCAAAGATGACAAGGGATTCAAGGTGTGGGTATCCCTCCCAGGGGCACAAGCCACCGAGGCTATTGAATCGTTCGAGGCTAACAACGACCCGAGCACTGTGGGTTACGGTGTCTGGTTTCTGGGTAGCGTAAACGAGCCTGAGCTGTTCACGGGGGTCAAGGGTCGTCGCATCACGTTCATGGCTAAGTTGGAACCCAGCACAGACGACGCAGCATTCGCGTTCGGTAGCCGCCCGACCAAGGGATCCTGGCTGTAAGCACAAAAGAGCCTCCCCCGGCCATAAGCTAGGGGAGGCTCTTTGCTGTCCAGGGACTAGTAGCTGTGGTCTCCGGAGGTCTTTTCTTTCACGACAACAGTGTTGGGGGTCTTGCTGCCGATGGCACGAGCTCCGTCATACAGACCAGCAGCGCTCAGTCCCAGAAGCACACCAGTGGAGATGAGCTGGAATATTGACTGCATGTCAATCATGGTGGCATAAGCCACTCCGTCGAACAGAGTCAAGGCCACACCAAGCAGCACCGCGACTAGAGGGCTGTACTTAGCAGTGAGGCCGAGGTCCTTGAACAGGGTTACCAGTGCAATGACAGCCGGGATGGTTGCCAGTGTAGTTATGAGTTCCATTGTATTATCCTTCTTACCACGTTGATGACGAATCTTTAATACGCTGACGGGGTGATCGTTCTACTTCACTTATGGTTTCTTCGATATCATCTTCTTTCAGGTTCTGCATACCATACACAGTGTCCATTAGGGCATCCTGGTTGTCGCTGATCACGGCTACCTTAGTAGTCAGACGGTCGATAGCATCGCCGAGGTTCTTGCTCCCGTGATTAGTCTTGATATCACGTTGCACCTCAGCCACCCTCTCTACGTTAGTCCGGATATCTCGTTGGACCTTAGTGACTTTGGCTACCAGCACAGCTCCGTAGGCTGTTGTCATGGCGATTAGCAGGGGGGTGAGAGACTCGATGAGGCCCATGAGGGATTCCAACTTGTGGATCCTTTCTTACTGTGTTGGTTCTTGGTTAGAGCGTGTTGAGAGCCTTAGCAACTGATCTCCATGTGTTCACACCTGGGATGCCATCGATAGGACCAGTGTATCCGTAGTGAGCTGCCCATCGCTGGAGAGCCATCCAGGTGTATACACCAGGAACGCCATCCAGAGGACCTGAATATCCGTACTCTCGGGCGAGGTTGGTCTGCATAGACTTCCAGGTGAATTGTCCTGGGATGCCATCCAACGGTCCCGTGTACCCGCCATACATGCGTCCCCAGAGCTGAAGACGGCTGTAGAAGACGGGGCCTGGGATGCCGTCTTCCTCAGTGCTTGTCCGCGGGATGCCTGATGTGCCTACAGGAGCCGTGCCAGAGGACGCCCAGCTAGACCCGTTGCCAGCGGGTACCGTTGCCCCGTTAGCCTTAGCTACGATGTTGCCCATATGGCTGATGACGAAGGGACCGGGGCATGCCGTCTGGACATACTGCTGATGCCACCCAGCAAAGAAAGCGTCTTGAACTTGTCCGGGGATGTTCTTGACAATGGCACGACCAGCCCTGGAGGACTCATCCGCGTGATGACGGATAACGGCCGACCAAGAATCCATTGCAGCTTGCGACACTACCCACTCGCCGCCGACACTCGTGTTGTCAATTTCTACGGAGACAGCAATGCTGTCCACGCTGTCGTTCGTTGACGACGGGCGACGGTCTGGGTGCACGATGCCTGTGACGATTCCGTTGTCTGCGATGTGATAGGTCGGGTGCGAGTTACGGTCATTATAGTTGGCCACATAGTCCAGCCCGTCTGTTCCTGCTACGTGGTGGGT
>JGI1221J13441_10001041_pt1 | contig 11875 bp, 11 predicted proteins | sample LakVidmifraction_4_FD_13441 | JGI IMG/M metagenome (IMG submission 13441) | reverse complement strand
CTGATTGCTACTAAAATCATTGCCTGTTGTCGCGCAGCCGGCCAAAACAAAAGCAGCAAAAACCATACCTAGAAGTTTTTTGACGATCATCGGTATTCCTTCATTTTAGAGTAAATTACTTGGTATCCGTGCCATTACTCGAGCGCCATAGCACTTTCTGCCGGCCACCGAGCGGCTGCTCAAAGGCACCAAATACCGTCGCATGACATAGAATACATCAATGCAGAGCTCATCCGGTCATTTTCAAACAGTTTTGCGCCGAGGGCACCGCCCGACGCGATCCGCATAAGGATCGGCCCCAGGCCGAGCCCTAAGCTCTGGCATCTGTTGCTTGTGAGTCCGCACTGGGGCTGTACCTGCACCCAGCCATTTTAAAAGCGTTTTGGATGTGTCAACCAAAGTGAACAACGTGTTTCTATTATTGCCCAAGCGGCATCTTGCAAAATTAGTTGGTGGTAGTATGACCCACTATAGACCGATATTTATGCACGCTTGAGCAACCCGTTATGGCCGTAGATTTTGACCTCATATCCCTGACCATTAAAGTTCGCAAGGTTGTTGACGCCCTACCCCAGCGATCTCATATTCCAGACGATGTAGCTGAACGGTGGATAGAGGGCATCATTAAGCGTGATCCGGAACGTGCTGTGTGGCATGCCAACAGGGCCTCAGGCATTGGGGGTAGCGAAATCGGCGAGCTTGTACTTCACGCTAGCGGCCAACGCCCCATGTACAACACCCTTGAGGAACTGAGCCGGCAAAAGCTTCTTCTGGACTTCCCCAGCCGCTCAAATATTCACATGGAACGCGGCACTGATATGGAGCCGCTAGCCGAAAAAACATATTGGGCGATAACAAAGCACAAAAGCGTACTCGCCGATCCAGAAATAGCGAATGCTTTTGCAAAGGGTCACCCCACCTATCCTTGGCTTGTAGGTAATCCAGATGACGTTGTTGATGCTCCCAGCCTTGGACGGCTGATCACTGATTTTAAGGTGCGCAGCAACTTGAATAGTAACGAAGGCATGAAATTGATCAATGCCTGCCAGCTTCATTGGTATGGGTTAATCCATGAAGGTCAGTTTGGCAAACTGCCTGACGGTTACGGATTGGCCGAGCTTGATATACCGACTCCGCTGATTGACTCGTTACGCGGTGAGGATAAGCCAGACTTTCAAGCGATGGCTGAGACCATTACCTCGGTTAACAAGCCGGGGTTCGGGATGCAGATTCGTTATTTCAAGCACAATCCGGCATTGGCCAACCACATGACTCGACTGGCTGAACAGTTTTGGAATAAGTACGTGATGACTGGTCAGCCATTCGTAACCCCAAAGCCTGAAAAGCCTGCCGAAATGAGCAAGCAGGATGAATCGAAAATCCGTGGACTACTGAACGATTTGGTGCGCTTTAAGATTGCAGAAAACGTCAGCAAAATGGAGGGCGACCGAGTTCGGAGCGACATATTTGAACTGACCGACCGCTATGAGATGGACGTATGGCCATTTGAAGTTCCTGGGTTAAGTGCTGGTTATAGCTCAAAATTCGATATTAACCGCGCGGCTACAGCGCTGATCACGAAAGGGATTGACAGAGTTACCCTAGCCAAACCCTCAGATGCCCTGGATATGGATGCTGTACACATTACACTCGAAAACAATGGTCTTCTAACCGACTCTTTATACAAGCCAACTTGGGACCCCCGCGCCGTCAAATCTGCTTTAAAAAAGCTGAAAATACCTGTCTCAGACTTTAATGCGACTAACTTTCGGGCTGGCATATCCACAAAGAGGGCAGATCAAGATACTCGGCATACGCTCGAAACGTGTATGGGCATCCATATTCAAAAGTTTGGTCAAGATGAACCAAGTCTTTCTCAGCAACAGAATGATGGGGTTAGCCCAGATCGGTCAACGCCAAATGGTAACATAGACATACTTAGTCAGCTCGACGATGACGATGACCATAATGATTCTCTTCGGATTGGATAGGTTAAATATTGATCAATTAAAAAACCCCTTATATTGCCAGCGGGGATAGTCGATTTCCCCAGACATATCCACAAAATCAGTGGATAACTATTTAGATAGAGGCAGATTATGACCCAAGTAAAAGAACAGCCAGACCTCGGTGCCATCAACCTGTTTAACATCCGTGAACGGTTTTTTATGCTCAAAGGCAAATTAACCGAACTCCAAACTTTCATGTCAGACATAGCAGACAAAAAGCACCCAGGTGTCTTGGACCTTGCGACTCAGTATTCCATCTTATTGTCTGTCTGTTCAGCCACATCAAGACAGTTTGAGACAATCAAACCGAAAGAAGTGAGTACCAAACAGATTCGCATGCTGAGCAACCTAGAAGGCCTTGTACTGGAGTTTGAGGACGTTTTACTTGAAGCGCACACAGAATTAACCAACGTCGAATAGCGAGAGGAATATATAATGGCAACTTCAAATTGGGCTGGAAAAGCCCGCTCCGGCCTGCAATCTACAGCAAATTTTCTTGCTGAGTATGGGGGTGGCGTAGGTTTTACTGGTGCCGCACTGCTGGGTGCTATGGGCGCCGTTTGTGCTGCCTCTGGTATGTCATCGGAAACCCCAGCAATAGCGGAAATGTTCCAGTCGTCAGCGGCGGCACTGGTTGTAGGGGGTGCATTGTTAGGGTCAGGTTTTATTGCTGCAGAAAAAGTAGCGAAAAATCACCTAAAACGAGAGGGTGTTCCGTTAAGCGTTATGGATGGGCAAGTGGGCGGTCTGCAGCGCCGTGGCGCACAAGCAATGGCAGATGGTCTTGATCCAACAATGGGGCCAGAATTTAAAGCGGCTATGCGCGAACTATACAAAGATCTCAACGCAGTACCAGAATACCGAGCTGAGATCGTGACGATGTTGAAGGCATCCCCTGCTGCCCGCAAAGCATTCGTCGAGGGCTTTTCTGAAAAACAAGAACAGGCTGCCAATCAGGCTTTGACTACAGCGCGATCTACGATTGGCCCCAACAATGATGACTACGACTCATCATCTCACCCATCGTAAAAGGCGACTGGCATGAGCGATGACGACAACGAATCTTCTTGGCCCGAAAGGGCCGCGGGTAGCGTAAAGAAAGGCCTTGAGTTTCTGAAAGAATACGGTGGCGATATCGCAAAAACTTCCGCGATTGTGACGGCAGTGGTCGCAGCGACTTCTTATGCAGCCACTTTCGTTGGTTATCAGATGTCGGATGGAACGGCTATGAAGGTTGCTGCCGGCGTCTTGGTTGCCGCCTACAAAGTCTACAGCGAAGTCAAAAAATATAGCAAAGACAAGGAATCCAGTGCCTTAAAGGCTGAAAATCCTCATGCGACCGTGCAAATGGAAGATTATATTTCGACTAGAGGGGATCTGAGCAGGCTGTTGAAAGCTCATGAGGCAACGGTATACACGTTGAGCGAAACCGAATCGGCTAACCGGATTCTACTTAAATCCAATCAAGATTTAAGCGATGCAATCGACGGTCTGGCAGCCGAGAACGGTAACTTGGTTAACGTAATTGATGAGCTGGTTGAGGCCAACGAAGTTCTAAAGACGGCGGTTCGGGTCAAGCACGATTCGGATATCAAAGTAGCGGAATTGAAAGGCGAGTTAACGAGACTTCCATACGATTTTGACAAGGATGAATCTGTTATTAAGTTCGTTGATGACGAACCTGAAGCCTCGCAAGGCCCAGGATGAATTAACCCCGGTGCCCACGCAAGGATACTGGATACCGGGGTTAGTTTTTCAAATCATCCAGCACTCGGCCCGTCTTGATCCTGGTAATCGTCTAAATTTTGTTGCTGCAACCTTCGTACTTCGGCGGGGTTTGTGGCCGCTGCAGTTGCCGGATTGCTCCGTGCAATGTCCATCATATCGTTCAGTGCACCTGGTTCTTTCGCTTGAGCACCGCCTACGGTTTGTCCCGGTCCAGCTTGCCCAACATTCATTTTGTCCAATAACGCCGACCCAGCCATGGCTGCTAGCCTTACCTTAAGCCCAATGCCGGGAATATACGTTGCTACGTTTAAAGCTTTGCTTGCTGCCTGCATAACACCGGATTTATTGTCTTCGGTTTGCCCTGCCGCAGCATCTTGGGATGCGGTTTTTACGACACCCTGATCGGCGCCGGGATTCGCAAGCATCGCAGTGTTGGCTTTCTGCATGATTCGTTGTGATGACTCTGCACTTAACATTGGATCTGGCTGAAACGATGTGACGAGCATTGATGGCTTCATAGTTTTTCGCTCTCTAGAGTGTTCGCGAGTATTTGCGACAACATGATTATGGTGTCTCTTTTCAGAACCCATGTTTTGTATTTACGGGCCAATTGTTCAGCTTCCATTTGCGCGTATTGCTTGACCGCATACGCGTCACTGATATCAATTCTGGCAATCCATTCCGGGTCATTGGAACGATAGTGCGTGGTCAGGTAGGTAAAATCATCTTCTGATACCGCATCATCAGGGGCGCTTTCAGCCATTACCTCTCTAAGATAGGTTTCTGCGCCGAGCTTGCCTGGATGACGTCGACGGTCTTTGATTATTTTATCCATGACGGCCATGGCCATCCCTGACTCCATCGCTCCGATTGACTCTGGAACAGCAAGTTTCAAGAGCCCGGGTGTCGATGCCGACGCCATGATTGCCTCGGCCATAGAGGGAGTATCGATAACAAGGTACTGAATGAGAAAATCCATTCGCTCACTATCACTGATACCAAATTCATCCGGTGTTTCTGAAAGGACTCGCGAACCCTCGGAGATTAGCAACTCAGGTTTGAGCATTTCGCTGACACCCGCATCTGGCTTACCCGATACAGTCCGCATTTTTCGAAATTGACTACCCACACGATTAAGTGCCTGGTCTTCGAAATTTGCAATAAGCGCAGATGTCCCTGCCTCAGACGTAACAGCTGAAGAATTGGTTGGCGTAGAAGCTGATCCTGCACTCGGAGTTCCAGTGTCAGAGGGAGCCGAGTCTGTGAAGGCAGCGCCTTTCATCCACAGCCACCCCTCAGACAGTGACGAAGCACCGTTCATACCCGACGCCAACCCATAATCAACTGCCGCACACCCGGCTTTGTCTCCAATAAGGTCAGCCTGGGCAAGTTTCCTTTCTACAGTTAGCGCCTTTCTGTTTGCAGGCAGTGCTTGCAGACTTACAATTAAATTCTTTGTATACGCCTCCAGAGCGGCTATTAGAATCTGAGTTTGCTGTCCTTCCGCACCAGAAATAGTGTCCTGTAGAGCTGGAAAGCCAATCGTTGGATTTGGTGGAACCACCCCAGTCGCCGCTAAAATTGCCGTTTCTGAAGCAAGAATCGCAGAACTAATAGTCGCCATCGCTCCGTTCGTTGCGGCGGCGCACGTTTCACAGGCAAATGAGAACCCGGATCTAAAGCCCGCGGCATAGGAGGCCGCAGCATTAGCGGTGTTCGGGACCGCCGCAACTAACAGAGGCATAAGAAAAGCGGTTACAAAATTCCGTACGCTTTTCATATTAACGATCCTCTGCTTTTTGTCTGTTTTGCGCAGCCAGTACCTGACTCATCAGAAGAGCCTGATTACGGTCCATAAGCCAAATTTCATAATCCATCACCAGCGAATCAGCCTTTGTGATCGCAAGATCTTTTATTACACCCTTGGTATCTTTCGCCGCCAAGTTAGTCACCCACCCCGAATCCTTAACGCGGTGAGTAGCCATCAATTTTAACAAATCGGATTTTGAAACCTTGGCGTCACCTGACGTAAAATTGCTCGCAGCATTCGGAGTGATTCGTGCGAGCTGGCGGCCAGCCCATGAGTCTTCGGCAATATCAACGACTGGCGCATCGTAAGATAAAATCTGATTTAATACGGCTTGCGGAATCGACATTCTAAGGTTGTATAGATCCGCTTTTACACCCACCTTAATTGCCCCCGGTGTCGAGGGCTGAGGTATGCGTGCTGGCGGATTAGGATTGGTGGTTAAATTGATGGCAGTAGCTACATTTTGCAGCTCTTCGCCCGTGAAGGCTCCAAACTGCCCCGGCTTTGCAACAAGATCCATACCAGCCGTCACAATGGCTGGTCGACTACGAATCAGCGAACCGGTCTGTGATAAAAAGCGGTCACTCACATTAACTCCAAGCGGGTAACTTGAAGTCATCTCGTTGTACCTCCCCGATGTTTGATTCAGGTTTTCTTCCTGCAGTGCCGACAATCTTTCAGCGACTATCGTATCGCTTGCCCTATCAGTATAGCTACAGCCGTCTGTAGCATGCATTGCGGGATTCAATAGCTCTTCGGCTGACTCCAACTCCTTCTCATAGACCGGTAACTTTTGAATTTCGGCAGCAATTATTTTGTTATGGGCCGTGAGTGCGTCGACAAGACTTTTTGTTTGCTTTCCGGTGCTCCCCTCAACCGTGGATGCTACAGCCTGAAACCCTGTATAAAGAGCAGAGGTAACGGCCGTGGCCCCGGCTCCAACAAGGCCTGATATTTGGATGGCCCCTGATGAAGCGGCTGCAATACAAGCGCATGCCTGTGATTGTTGAGGGGCGGCCGCACCACCTACCCCAACCATCATTGCCACAATCAGCGTGGCGTGCTTAAACTGTCTCATCGACGCGCCCCCGATTCATCTGTCTCTGCTTTTTTGGCTTTTTTAGCCTTGCTTTGCTTTGTCGCATAGTCGTAGTCCGTTACATCTGAATCCGATTCGTACGAATAGTCAGTGTAACCGTCGTCCACTTCTGGCATCTTTTCGAATTGGTCGTCAATCATGTCACCGAAATCAACGCCTACCTCGTTCTCACGTTCAGTCATATTAAAGAACGGATCTCTCGGCTTGTCCGGATCGTCTTCATCACCTGGATCACGCACACCAATACCCAAGTCCACGTCACCCAATCCTAAAGGGCTAGTGATCGAAGCAGTAAATTTCTCCAGATTCGATGCCAAATAGCTGTCTGCTGCGGCACAGACCTTGTCCATTAGCCCATCGAGCAGACCGCCAGCCAGTGACGGCAAACCAAAACCACCCTTGAGACCGTAATCACTGATACATGCTTCATCTTCGAGATCAAGATCTTCCGGTGGACTTCGCTCTACAATTTTTTGGTGACCCGCTGCGGTAATGGCAAGGGAAGTTTTTGCGTAATTCAATCGCAGGTTTGCAATTGCACAGGCGGTGCCGCTTTTCGCCTTCGCACCACCCGTGCCTTCGGCAAATGTAACTGGGGATAGCGTCAACATAATTGGCAGCAATGCTACTACCGCTAACCGCTGAATTCTCATCAAACGCCGCCTTCTTTTGTCAAGTTTGAAGTCATTTGTGCCTGATTCATCAATTTAGCTCGGTTCAGTGCACTAAGAATGCTTTTAACACGAGCTTTGGAAAACAACCGCTGAATAAGAGCTGATCGCTCAAACACAAGAAAACGTTCAATGGCCAAACCTGCGGCTTTGAAAACCTCCGAGTCATTACTTTCCGTCTCTCGAATAGCTTGCACAGCCTCAAGAAACCGAACCACTAATTCGCGCCTATCTTCTTCGGCGTAGTGTAAAAGCATCATGGCGGTGGAAGTGTGGAGCCAGGCCATCAACTTGAGGCTTTCCCGGGGGTGAGCCAGGCAATAACTCGCCGCCTCAGAGCTCTCTCGCACAGCTGTTATCAGACGATCCAACATCACCCGGAATTGCGGGTGAGCCTCCATTACCCAGTCTTCTTTTTCATCGAGGACCTGGCAGACCTCTAGCGCGACATCATCAACAGCCTTCCAATAAAGATGCCCGCCCCTCGCACCAGCAAAGGGTAGGCTATGCGAAGGCTTTTGCAGCGTAAAATCCATGTTTGTTTCTCAGATTTGAGAGAATGGTGGTGTTCGTCACATACGAGACTCACTTTAATATACACTAATATAGTCAAATATTGCGTTGGAGACGGCATTATGACCCCTGATAAAAATGTGGAAGATTCTAGTGTTGAAACCCCGGGGAAAAGCACCTCTAAAGGGGCGATGAAGACCATCAGGGGAGTAGGTAGGGCTGTGGGTAAAACAGTCATGATGATTACTGCAGTTGACGTGATAGCGAAGGATGTAAAGCGGATCAGACCAAGATACCCGCAGCTTTGGAAAGACATTTTTAACGCTCGGAAAATTCTACGGGAAACAAACAAAAAAGAACTTGAGAGCGGTGGGGCCAGTTACAAGGTAGCCGCGCGAAACGCTGGCATTACCGCGGCCATTGCCTTGAGTGTTGTTTTTTACTTGGCATACCTGATTAGCATGCATATCGAGGCAGGAAACACATCAACTATAACCAAAGTAGCCATAATTACAGCTGCATCCGTAGCACTTCTTCATACCATTATCTACGGATGGATAGCGATAAAATGTCTCGCGAAACAACAGCATAATATCGCCGCCACTGCTCGGAGAGCCAGCAAGTGAAACGATTAGCCTTAGTTATTTGTGGCTGGCTCATTGCCAGTACGAGTCATGCAAACATAGCGTCTGAAGATTCGGCGTATAGAACAGGCGGATTTGGCAAATGGATCATAGACTCGCTGTTTGAAGCGGGCTCCATTTCGTCGCAAGCGGGGAGCGCAGGGATAGTTGGGGCAACCATTATGCCATTGTCCTTGGTTTGTATGATGGTCGCAGCACTAATAATTGCAATGAAAAGTATCCAGCATCTTTTGATTGTTGCGCAAGCCAAAGACCTCGATCAATCCCCCGTTTCGATGACGTGGGCTCCACTGCACATGGTTATTGCGGTAGTCCTTATGGTCCCCCTTCCATCAGGATACTCAATGGGCCAATACGGGGCCATTTGGGTAGCGCACCAAAGCAACACTCTCGGCAATCTTACCGCAGCGAATACCACGGGTTTCTTTAGAAACACCGGTGTTATAACAGCTCCCGCCATTCCCTCAATTAAAACCGTTGCTGATGGCATCATTCTCAGCGAGATGTGTCGGTACCTTAACAACGAAGCCGGCTCTTACGTTGAAGACAACGGTGGTGTCCCAATTACCGTTGAGCGCCGGGCAATGACAATAGATGAGTTATCTGCGATTGGTGGCACCAGCGTAAAGTACGGAGCAGAAAACGGCCTCTCTCGAAGTGGGTTCACCTTTGCCCGCAATCGCGCTGGCGGTTTCTTTGGTGGCTACTCTACCGTTGATGACTACTGCGGCGCTGTTGTCATTCAGTTTGCAGCTCGATCCAAGGCGACCTTCGGTGACGACAATGTGGTTCCCTTGCAGCGGCAAGGAGCGAGCAACCTTGTTTCTGGCGCTGCTGAAAAATGTCAATATGGCCCTCTATGCATTGGGGGCGTGAGTGTTGCGCACCAAGACGCCAAAACCAATGCAATCAACATATTCTCTGAGGCGCACAACGGAGCCATAACAGCGTTCGAGGCGGACAAAACCAAGACTGCGGCGATCGGTATTGCTGAGGGCATCCTTTACGACATTCCTTTGTACTTTGAATCTAAGTCGTCGTCGGAAGCTGCACAGGAGTATACGGAGAGCTTAAAAGAAGAGCCTGCCAGAATAAATACCGCCGTGAAAGCGTCTGTAGCTCTGATTGGGGATTTACAATCAGATGTTTATTCGAGTTACACCAAGGCAATCAATAAATTTGGAACCACACGCACCGGGAATAGTGGTTCCAACTTTTTAGATATTGTTGACCAGGTGGGCTGGCCAGTCCTGGGCTTGTATTGGTTCCAGTATACGAATTTCAGCCAGCAGGTTATGGATTCTGCATCTGTTCAAGCGATTTACACCGGCGACCTCAAAAAATTCATGGACTCATTTGAGCTAGTTTTGGATGACCCAGTTTTAGCCGGCCGAATTGAAGCGCGGATCACAGCGTATCGTGCGGCCCTTGCGAATGAATTGCAAAATACTCGATATGACGCAAACCCGGCAGCAACTAAAGGCTTGTCGCTTGAAGATAAAACTCTGCAAACCAGTAAAGACATGCTGGAAATCAGAGAGGCGTTCCCACTAATGCAAGAAACGATGCTAGAAAACTCCTATAGAGGAAGCATGAATCCTCAAAACGTTATGGATAGCGTAACGCAGAGCATCAACACAATTACACGAAGCATTCTTTTTCCAGCGATCATTGCCCCGTTAAGGGAGGACAACCTTGTAAATGCTCTCGTTAACACCGGGCATAACATCATTGTGATCTCTGAAATAATTTATGCCAGCAACGTGCTGATTCGAACCTACAAGCAGCGCAATCCTGTTCAAACAGGTCAGCAGGAAGATGAAAATAAATCGTGGATAGGAAAAGCGTGGAGCTTCATGTCAAATCCCATTAGCAGTTCTGTAGGTTGGGTTGCGGACAAGCTCTTCATCGGATTTGCTATTGATGCTCTGCTAATTGTATTAAACGATTTTGCTCAACTCTGGTTCTACGTATTCCTAATGGGGCTTTTTCTGGCCTTCTACATACCAGCAATGATAATGATTCAGTGGCTCATCGGCCTGGTCACATGGATCATTTACATTGTTGAGGCAACCGTAATCATTCCGTTATGGGGCCTGCTATTCACTGCAGACATGGGCCAAAAATCGTTTGCCCCGCAGACAGCCCAACAAGGATTCATCCACATTTTGAGCATTTTGGTGTACCCATCTCTAATGACGATAGGGTTCGTGATTGGCTTGAAGGTGATCGACCTGGCGTCAATATTCCTAGTGGAGTACCTGCTAGTGGGCTTAATGAACTCATCAGAAGGCTACGTCTACGGCATCCTCTCAATGATAGCTGGCCTACTTATCCTGGGCCTTGCCTGCTACCAGGTGATCACCAGGGTGTTCTCCCTCGTGCTAGAACTGAATGACCGGGCAATGTCGTGGATCGGTAACCGTCAGGGCTATGGCGAAGGTCAGAGCGAGGGTCAGGTTCGTGCCGGCGTTAATGCAATGATCGGCAAGGTTGAAATTGGAAAGAGAATGGGCGGAGGCCCAGGCGGAGGAGCCAAACCCAAGTAAAATGGTTTAAAGGTACACAAGAAGGGTTGCAGAGATGCAGCCCTTTTTCTTTGCCCAACGAAAATAAGCTAGACTAAGGCTATTCACGTATTGGGATCTCACTATCGTATGGTACACTTTTTAAAATTGGAGCACCGAAAAACGAAAAATTGCAATAAGGAATTAGCCTCATGAAAAGCAAAAACCCAATAGACGCAACACCAGCCATGCTTGGCGCCGTGGTGTTAGGGTCTGCCATTGGAAAAGGGCTAACTGGAACAGAAGAGCACCTTACCAAGACAGTCCCCGGAAAAATTGACTCTAACTCGGGCATAAACATCATCCGCGGATTTCACGGTTACCTGGTGTTCATGGGATTTCTTGCGCTAATCGGGTACTGGCTTATTGCAGGTGATTTCGTGATGTACGGATGGATTGCCGCACTAGGCATCATCTGGGTACCCCTTGCTATGCTCATGCCGGTTATTTTCGGGATCATGGGTTTGTCCATGGCACAACGGCATATTTCAGCCAAAATGAAGGCGCGGATTTACGAACCGTTGAGTCATGAATGGGCTAACTCAGGGGCTGCAAACAAGGTCACAGTAATCTTCGTACCTTTTCAGACAGCTCTCTACGCGGTAACTATGCTGCCGTTTTTCATTCTTCAGGATACCGTTGAGTGGATCAAGGTTTTCAGCTCAGCAGGGAATCATAAATTCCGGAACAGCGAAGCTCGGTACTTTGAAAAGCAGCGGTCACACTACCGCGCAATTTGGGCGCAGTATGGCGTAGATAAAGCGGAGTCATTTTTGAAGAATTCAAGCATCAGCATGCACACTCCCGCCGATGNTNAANTCAGCATGGCTCAGT
>JGI1221J13441_10001039_pt1 | contig 11880 bp, 14 predicted proteins | sample LakVidmifraction_4_FD_13441 | JGI IMG/M metagenome (IMG submission 13441) | reverse complement strand
TAATCAATAAAACACTTGNATTATTGTATTATTTAATGGTATAATAAACGTAACAAATAAATCGAAAAAAGGTGGTTGCTAATATGAATGAAAAACAGAACGTAGAATGTGGATATAATACAATGAAAGAAGTGGTAGAAAGAATTGATAAACAAAGTGGAATAAGTTGTATACTAGAAGTACATTCGCAAACATCTATTTTAGAATATAAAGCATTTCAAACAAATAGTGAATTAAAATATAAAATACAAGATATGAAAAATTATATAGAAAGTTTAATTAAAATGTTAGTTTATGGAATATAAAAAGAAGGTGTTTAAATACACCTTCTTTCTTTTATTTATTAGTTGCTATATTAAAAGCATTTGTGACATCTTCACCGTTATCATCATTTAAAAATATAAATTTATCTTGTTTTTGTGCTTGTAATATTTCGTCTAATAATACGTCAATAATTTTATCTGTGTATGTATTCAAGTTAACTATATTTATAATACCTTTTATATGGTCTTTATTATTGATTATATACACATACTTTTTAGTATTTATACTTTCTTTATCTATTTCTCTAAATGCGAAAACTATCTCATTGTTATAAACAATTTTGTAAATACAATAGTAATAATCTTCATATTTTAAAAGAATAGGTGTTCTGTCATTTTGTTTTACTATCCTATAGTAACCTTGTAATGATTTTCTAATATGTTCAGCGAATGTAACACCACATATAATTGTATTATAATTATGTGTCTCAAAGTCGCCTGTGGTAATCATATTACCAACACCACTATTACCGAACATATTNTANACTACACCTTTTACNTTNTCTTTAGTGTCNAATACNTCNACGTTTTCAGTCCTTTGTATAGCGAATTTAGTTCTCCTTTCTTTTTTATCTTTATATTCTTTAACTATAATTTCACCTTTGTGCATTCTATGAAGTTTTATTCCTAGAGCATCACTGTAGGGACTATGTTTACAAATCGCATTTCCTAATAAGTATATTTTAATATTAGTCCTATTTCTAACTATAGTGGAAACTACATTAATAAATAAGTTGACTTCATCTTGTAAATATAAAGCACTTTGCGACATAAATTCTTCAAATGATATAACAGTTACTTTAGGGTATTGTGACATTTTAATTCTATCACTGTTATTGATAGAAAGTGCATATCCCATTACTATACAATCTACCATTTTTCCATCACTACCATTAGGGTATGCCCACCATGAACCATGATAAAATTTCATTTTATGATTATATTCCTTTAAAACATAATCAGATAGAGGTGTGAAAACTGTGCTACAAGTTTTTGACTTCATGTCCTCCTCCCACCTCTTGCAAATTACAAATTCTTCACCCTTGATAAAAAAGTTATCTAAACATCTTTTATTGACTGAATAAGATTTTCCGTTACTTCTCTCACCAAAAATTATATTATATTGGACATCCTCTATTCTATCCATTTCATCTAAATTATAAAACCCACTAGACATAAATTAATTCTCCTTTACTATTTAATATTCGTATTATATCACTTTCTCTGTTCATCTCTAACACATCTTCATCACTAACACTGATATTTAAAGTGTAGGTAGTTTCTTCAATTATAATCCCACCATTACTTAATAAACTTTTACCTTTATATCTGAAAGTATTTACATATTCATAATCTCGTGTTTCTCTCAAAGAAACTGTTCTACCACTACAACTTTTATCGAACATAGTTCCTACCTGGAATAATTCNTCCAATCCTTCATCTAATGGTAAATTATTAACTAAACAATATTTAGTTATAGTATCACATACTTTCTTACTACACCCGGCTATAGTGGTGTGTATTCCATCATCACTAATATATGCGTATTTCTTCGCTCCCATAGTCTTAAAGTATTTATATAATATTACCTCGCCATTATCAGAAAAATCATTTTCAATATCCCATGTACCTAATTTACAAATCTCTATATAATCTTTTTTACTTACATTAAATTCTATTTTAAATTCTTCGAACCGATATAATTTGTTATTTTCAGAAATAATCCTCCCGTTTATTTCGTCAATGAATAATTGTGCTTTTTTACAATTGTTACATATAAATTTTAGACTATCTGTATCTGTGTATACACATATACATTTTATTTCAGTCAATTCAATCATCATTTCTAATAACATAAGTCTAGCATAAGACGTAACATATATACCATCTGTAAAAATATCAAAATTTTTCCCTACCATATTTTTAAATACATTATCTTGTTTTAATGATATGAAATTATCGTATATTTCCTCACTAGTTAACTCAAAATTCTCAATGTCTTGATATTCCATTTTTGTAACTTCACCTTCTATTATGTCATATCTATCTTTAAGAGGTTTTTGTACTTTAACACCATACATATTATTAATATTAATTTTTGCTAGTGCATATTCTAGCTCCTTACCTTTTACACCTTTCATTGTCTGTTTTATTCTAAAATTATTTAATATGAAAGAAATCTCCCCTTTTCTTAAATATCTATCTTTAGTTGTTGTTATTAACTCACTCACTATTATATCATCATATATGTAACATTTATTTATCCAATCTAATGTTATATTATCTACTGACATATTAACTTTATTTGCACTTACTATTTTTCCATTTATCACAACTTCACCTTCTAAATAAATAGTATTACTTGATGATAAAGGTAATAAGTAATTATCATCTTTTATTTTTAAATTTATTAATTCTATAGTGGCGAAATACCCTTTTATTTGTGTATATCTTGCAATTTCTAAATGATTTAACCCATGAAGTATTTCACTATAAAAATTTTCAGCTTCATTCCCAATGAAATGATTAACGAATTGTTTATCATATAACGGAAATCTTTTAGTCGCCATTTGGTATGGATAACTAGAAGTTATGTCTATGCTCATAACTTTATCATTTATTCTTTTATTAAAATAATTTTTACTAGCTGTAGTCAAACCACCTTGATAACTTTCTAAACAAATTCTATAAAAGTCGTAATCATCATAAACATTTGCACTGTCCATATTTAAAGTTTTTAATTCACTTTTACCGAAATTATTCTGAATAAATTCATGTCTATCTTTCTTAGTTGTTGCTGTGAATGTTAATGCTGTTGTTTTTAAAGTCTCGTTTCTATCACCCCATCTTTTAATCATTGACTTTGCTATTATTACATTATCTCTTTCATTATAATCATAATCTAGTTGTGTTAACTTACTATAAGGTGTTCTAGTTACTTTATAATCATAATCTAATTTAGGTAAATTTAAGTCTTTTCCTAGTTGTTTTACTGATTTATTAAATAGTGCATAAGAACATCTAAAATTTATACATGGTATCTCTTGAAGGAATACACTTAAAGGAGCGTTCTTATCTCTGAATATACTAGTTCCCATAACCATATTATAAATATCTAGTTTATCAGTCATTACCCCATTTCCTTTTACTTCTCTTAGTATATGATATAATTCATAATCTAAATTGTGACAGTAACATATAAGGTTTTCTTTTTTGCTAATTTCATTTAGATAATCTATTGTGTCTCCCATACTTCTAAAAAACACACTGTCTATAGTTTCATATGTTTCGGTGTCCAATATATAAACATTTGCTAAATATACAACTTGTATTTCTTCATCATTATCACACTTCACCTTACTAGTTTCTATATCTAAAAATAATACCTTTTCATAATTCAACTTTAGTTTATCTATTGCCATTTTTTCTCCTACCTTTCATAGTTTCAACGTTTCTGTTCATTAGTTCCCTCGCTCTCTCCATCTTATTGACTGCTCTCATTATATCTTTCTTTTCATCTTCATCATTTGGCACTAATAACAGCATATCCATAAGTATTTGATTACTAGAATAAGTCGAACCCCTAGCATTATTCATTTCTTGTTTTCGTGCTATATATTCTTTCATAAATTCAACTTCACTTTTTTCTCCCATTAGTTTATTGAACCTTTCTTCTCCTATCATACTTTTCATGGTACTAGCACTTTTACCTAGTTGTACTATTTCGGTTTTCTTAAACTTTTTTACTGTACCATAGTCTTTATTATTATTAACCCCTTGAAGGTTTTCATACAACGATTGTAATTCTTTATCCGTTAGTTTTCCAATCTCTTTTTTGCTTTTAGTCATAAAACCACTTTCCATTGTGAGATTAATTTTTTTATCGAATTTGGCTGTAGCATAGTTTAATTTATTTTCGTAGAAATCACCGGTTTCATTTGCTCTGAATTTCCTTATTTTTTTATTCATATTATCCGTTAAAGTTGCTATCTTGTTTACTAACTGATTTTTATCCATTTTATCCCCCTTTAGTTAATTACTTTCTACCACTTTATTATAGCATAAAAAGGTGGAATTATCCACCTTTTATACTCAATTATTTCATTATATAATTTAACATTTCTTTTACCTTTTCTTTAGCATAAATTGTCTTCTCACCTATCATTCCATCTTCTTGTAAATAGTCCCCGTTTACATCTCTAAACCCATTTAAATTTAACCATCTTTGTAACACTTTAATATCCATACTGTTTACCACCTTTTCAATTTTATTTATAGTATCATATTCATATAATTTATATGTTTCAATTATATTTATTAATTTAGTTGTATATGATATATCTGTAGCATAACCACAATCTCTGATTAATTTACAAACTAATTTATAATCAGTTACACCTATAATTCTTTCATATCTTTTAGTCATTAAAAGTTTGGTGTGGTCTGTTATACTATTACCCCATGATTTATACTTTCTAAAATAAGAATTAATTTCTATTCTTTTTCCATGGTAATATTCATGTGTAGGTAAATTTACTTTAGCACCTTTCCAACTACTAAATGCTTTTATACCGAATAAGTTATTTGCACTTTTTGATAAACCACTTGAACCCCAACCACTTTCCAATATTGCTTGTGCTATAGTTAGTGAAGCTAGTATTCCATATTTATTCATATCTTTAGTTGCTTGTCCTTTTATTGCTTGTATAAATGCAAACGTATTTGTCATTTTATACTACCTCCGTTTCTGTTCTGTATATCCAATTTATCAGCTATTGCGTTCATAACCCTAGTATTATCTTTCATAGTAGTATTTAATGTAATTAAACTATATAATGCAATCACTATAGGAAAACCCACTGTTGAAATAAACCCCATTAAATCATTCATCATTTTACCCCCTTTAGTTATTACCTAAATTATAGCAATAAAAAAAGAGGTTGTAAACCCCTTTTGGTAATCTTTATCATCAGTGTTTTTATGTGTTAAATTACACTTATTCTAAATGACTTAGAAGCCCCTAATTTATTTTGAATTGTGATAGTTCCATCTGAATTAACCCTTACGTTTAAACTTGCAGTAGTGCCATATACATTTGTTATATTATTACTACCACCTATTTTAACATTAATAGGATTACTCGCTGCCCTATAACTAAATAAACCACTACAAGCCAGTGAGGTGCAATGTATAATCATATTCGCCACGTTCGCTTTCGGTGTAAATGTAAAGTCTGAACCATTAGCTATATAAGGTGACTGTGTTGACATACCATCAGCGATAACTTCACCTATTCCACCCTTAAACTCCACGTTAGGTATTATAATGTAACCATCTTTACCTTTTATATTATTGTTTCCAACTGTTTCTTCAATACAACTAGATAACGCTATAACTTCAACATTAGCTCCTAATGTTTGACTATCTAAATGTACAGCTATTGAAGGAGATATAATATGTGAGTCATCAGCATTTTCTAGATATATATGTTGTGTTGGTGTACCACCCCGTACAGGGTTAATAATTGTACATCTTATAACACCTTCGCTAGTCAAACCTTTTTTACCATATATAGCTTTTTCGACTCTTTCAAACCATCCACCTATTATTGTCATGCTTGTTGCGTCTTCGGCATAAACGCCAATAGTTCCGACACCACCGTTACCATAACAATTAGGCTCAATTATACTAACACCGACACTATTTTGAAGTAACCCAGTTTTTTCAACAAAATCTGGAACAATTCCAATGTTCCACTCTGTATAATCAACCCCGCTTACATAATCAACATGTGTCAAATTGCATTGCCCTCTTAATGTTACACATCGTGTATTTCCTCGACCTGTAATATTTGAAATTAATATAGCGATACAATCTTGAACCTCTACCACACTACTACCTACATTATAAAAATTTTGCCCTACTATTCCACTAATTTCACATGGGTTCATGGCATTTATTACATGCAATCCATTTTTACATTGATTATTGCCAATAATCATAAAGTCCTTTATTGTAACATCTCTTAATATACCACCAACACCAAAACTGAGTCCGTTTAAATTATTAGTGTTTGTTATTGTTATCTTACTTTCTTTACCCCTTCCAAACATTGTAAAACCTTGATTACTTGGAATTTGTTTAAATATTGACGATATAGCAAAATTATAATTTGGTGTGAGAAATAATGGTTTTTTATTGGCAATACAATAATCTAAAGTTATTTCAAAATTGGTAGTATCATCCACTATCCCATCACCAACACAACCAAAATCTAATGGTGACACTATAGACAATTCATCCCAACGTTGAATATTCTGNTCTAATTGTGTAGTGTGCGTGTCAACTAAACTACTTATACTTTCATTAGCTTGAGAAGGTCTTAAGCCTTGCCACGTTCCTTTATGGTCTCCATTTATGTCAGTTTTTCCACCTAGTCCATCAACAATATCATTCACTTTATCCCATAATTCCACCAACAATTCGTATACACTGTAAGTTGCTTTTCTCATTATTTTTTCTAATTTATTCATTAATACACCCCCATAAATAATTGTGATAATTCTTTCTCGAATATTTCCAATGTAACCATTCGTAAACTATTCCACCACCCAACTATTGCCATTGCATCCGTTTGTACACCCATGTTACCTGTCATTTTGCGTGCCCAATGTTCTTCACCTTCTCCATTATTTGTACTAGTGGAAGTATTGTCATTTGTGCCATTTGTTGTTGCTGTACCCTCGTCTTTAGTAATGGAATTTACTATATCAATATTTGATATGTCAATTTTAGTTTTTGGTGTATCTTTATATAAATTTTTATTCATATTTGTTCCGTTGGAATTTGTTGTATTATTTGATGTACCAACACCAGTTACGTCATTTTTAGTTGTTCTATCATATATTTCAGTTATATCATAATTATCTAGTATTCTTTGTTCTAATGATTGACTTTCATAAATTTTATTCCAATAGGGCATTACTAGGTTTAATCTAGTTTTTAAAGTGAGCTTAAATCTAGCTAAAGTTTCTGTACCAATTTCATCAAACATAAAATAATCAATAAATATTTGTTCAAATTCTTCTCTATATTCCTCTTTAAAAATAGGATAACTAAAATCAAAAATTATACCATCATTCCTCAGTACTTCCTCCATTGTCATTGTGTATTTCGACATCCTCATTCCTCCTCTTTTTTACTGTCATGTTTAAATTAAATTTTTCATTAATTTCTTTACATGCTCTCTCCCTTAAATCGAACATCAAATCTAAATTTATCGCTATTATATCATTATTAGCATTTACTTCATCTACAATAAGTCTTTCTTTTTTATCCGTACTATTATTATTAATTCCTAAATAAGTAAGTACTTCATTTACTAAATTGTTTTTATGGTCTTGTAACTTGTCCAATAAATAAGGAGCTGTAGTATCTAGTACATCACTTTGAGATAATTGACTAGTCAATGTCTTCTTTCCAAAAACTACGAATTTAAATTCTCTTATAGCTTTCATTAAAAACTTAGCTGTTAATCTTCCACCTTCATCTGCTAATATAATTTTAGGAACGTTCTGTTGAAATAAATTCACATCTTGTGTCATTTCTATATCGTCAATTCTTTTAGCGTATTTCATTAAATTATCTATATTGTTACTACATAGAGGATTATTTTTAATCCTAATCCCATCATCTAAATTAACAATATCAGTCTCTCCATTATACCCATAAATATTATATTTATCATATTCACCGTAGACAGTCATTCTATTAGTTGGATAACATGGTAATATCATTATCCCATTTTTAGTATTGAACCCTTTCCGTTTATAACACATAAGTTGACCTTTTTCCAATAGCATAGTTTCTAATCTTTCACTAGTTAACCCACTAGGTAATCCTGTCCATTCAAATCTATTAGCTGCATAGTTTTTAAAGTCAATTAATATTTCGTCATATCTACTTATCGCTCCATCTTCATCCAAATCTCTACTCAATGTATACCCCCCTTTCTAATATTGTAATTAATTTATTTATAAAAATATTGTCTATTTTACTATCAATGTCAGGTATTACATATTTAATATACCCTTTATAATTATTTATGTCAATAGTTCCATAATTATTATATTTATTCCCAAACCTTAAATTATAATTTCTTATTTTATTCTTTATTAAATTATTCACTGTGTATTTTAGCACCCTCACGTTATCAGTACCAAACGCATTTCTAGTGGAAGGTGTTCCATAACTACTAATGGAAGAAGGTGTTAACAAGGTACTTTCTAACCTTTGGTCGCTCTCTTTTATTTGATTTATTCCACCAACAACACTTGAAGCACCATTCATAATATCATTTGCCCCACCTAAACCTAGACTAGCCCCACCGGTAGCCACAGCCCCGGCAACAACACCGGCTGTATTCATAGCAACCGAAACACCACTTAAAACATTTCCAACTACAGCGTTATCACGTTCCATTTTTAGACTAGCACCACTTGAAGCTAAATAAGCCATCCCTTCTCTTGAAGCTGTTGGAATCATCATTTGATTGCTATTAGTTATATTATAAGTTCTCCCACTATTATCACCTTTATATCCACTCACATAAAATCTCTCTATAGGTTGGTGTGACAGTGCATATTCACCATGTACAACTATACTTGAAGGTAGTTCCTGTGCTTTCATAATTAAAGGTGAAGTTTCTCCATCTGTTAATACATAATAAGTGTAGGGGAAAAAATCACATATTTCACTTTTAGAAACACCCCCACCACTTCCACTATTACTAACACTATTTATATTAGTAGCTATAGTTGACAAATAATCTACAGTTATATATTCAGCGTTCCCACCTTCAATTAGTATTTCTGTTTTTAATAAAAAAGGTATCTTTATTTGTTCGGTGGCATAAGTACATTGTGGAAATCTTACAATACCCATAAGTGAAGGATGGTCAACTAAACTTAAAGGTATATTACCACTAGGTAATGGCATAAAAAATAAAGGATAATTTATTCCATCTATTATGGTAGAAGGAGCGTCATTTCTTTGGGAAGGTATTTCCGCATAGTGAGTTATCTTCCCATCCACATCTACAGTAACCTCGTAATTTTTAATACCACTAAACATTGCAAAGTATACTTGACCTTTATCAAAAACCTCTGTATCACTCACGATACTAAACTCACCCAAATTCAAACCCTCATCATAATCACTAATTTCATTTATATCACATACTTTTCTTTCTATAAAAGATTGTTTGATACTAAAATCGAATTGATAAGTCTGAAAAGTATCTATTTCATAATTTAATCTAGTAGTGTCAGCAGATAAATATTCTTTATGTGTAATAAAAGCATATATGTCTTTATACCCATTATTGAATATTACATAATTTATTCCTTGACTTACTAAATAATCATATTCTTCATCTATACAAAAACTTTCACCCTCTTTAATGTAACCCTGTTCATCATCTTCCCCATAAGGATTGATTGTAATACTACCAAACGTATTGAAATAACTGTTTTGTGCTGTTTTGTTTGGAAAACCTTTTACATATGAATATTGATTATCGTAAGGAAAACTTTTTAATAATTTTATCATGTTTATACCCCCTTTTTATATTAAAAAAAGAGGAGAAAATCTCCTCTATACTATGGAATAAGTCGCTACATTCACCAAATTACTATATGAATATATTTTTTCTGTTGACAAATGATGATTAGTGAATTTACCTTTTTGGTTTCTAGCCGGTTCTATACCATAATAAGTATCATATATTTGTATGGCTCTTTCATCACACAATACAGCCCTAATTTTTGTATCTACATCTAAATCATCTTTTAAAATTGGCATTTCGATAATAGTCATATCATTCAATTCAGCTACAGTTTTATTAAACATATTCGCTAATAATTCAACATCTATTTCCACAGCCCAACTTCTATTTAGAAATAAAATCAAGTTTGAAGGTTTACAATGATTTTCATAAGTCGAATACAGTTCGCTTCTATCACCCATATTTTTAACATCTTTTTTAACCATTTTAGTAAATGTTTTTGCTGTTGTTAAATCAGTAATATCAGTTACTACTTCTTTATACGGTGTAGCTAGTGCAACATCTCTTAATACTTTTAATGTATTTACATATTCTTCATATTCTACACCGGTGTGCAATCCTTCTAATATCTCACCGGCTAGTTTAGTTACACCCCCACTAGTGGTGAACCCTTTTCTAACAGCCTTGTCTGATATTGTAACACTATAATCTATATCTTTAGAAACTTGATGATACTGTGTTTTTACATCGGGTAATATTTTATCGAAATTACCACTTCCACTAGCGTCATGTGTGTAACCTAATACCCTAGTAACATAAATTTCTTCAATCTCATTCGCATTGTCAATAAAACCCTTCTTCAATCTTTTTAATGGGTTTTGATATGCAGTACTACTATATATTTGTTTACCTATTTTATTAACTACAGAATTTAAGAAAACCCCTTTAATTGGTGTATAATTTGGTGTTGGCATATTATTCCTCCTCCTCTACATCTTTTAATAATTGTAATTCTTTCTTACTTAAATCTTTAAATGTTTTATCATCTAAATATGAAGGTGTAACTTCCTCTTTTTTATCTTCCTCTACATTAGTAGAAGTTGCTTTTATATATAATTTTTGATTAGTCTCCTCAAGTTCTTTTTCTCTTTGTGTCTTTGTGACTAAATTAGTTTCTAATGTATTATAACTTTCACTGACTTCTACAGTCCACAGTCTCATTTCCTCTACAGTTGCATTTTCTTTTAAAATTGGTAATGGCATTAAAACATTCCTCCTTATTAAAATAGTATCTATATTAACTTAATTAATAATAATTTAAAAGGTAGAAGTGAGTTGCTAATATTCAAAAATTAATAAAGACGTTCCCACGTTTAGCTCTTTATATAATTACTTCTACCTTAATTATACAATAACACATAAAAAAGAAACTTACAATCTATTTATTGTAAGTTTCTTTTTATTTATTTTTCTTCAAATTTACATAATTCAAAAATAGTTATAACCACTTTACTTTTATCTATTCCATCTTTTAAATATGGTTCATTTTTTACCACACCTTCTAACACAGTAAATTTCTCTTTATCCTTAATTCCTAGTGCTTTAAAATTCAATAATGCGTTACCAACTATTTTACATTCAATAAATGTTTTTATATATTCTTCACCCTTTTTATAAGTGGTGTATAAAGTTCCCACTGTCAATTTATCAGATATAACTTTCTGTTTTGTTATTTTTACATTACTTTCACCCATACTAAACATTAGTTTCACCTTCTTTTTCTGATACATCTATTAATACTTTCTGTACTGCATTATGTGATAACTGTCCAATTGTTTTATTCAATGTATTTATTTCTTTTTTTATATCTTTAACTTGTTCTTTCAATTCAATTACTTTTATTTCTCTCCTTACAACTTGTTCCTTAATTTCGTTAATAAAATTTTCATTCATATTAGCAACCACCTTTTTTTCGATTTATTTGTTACGTTT
>JGI1221J13441_10001037_pt1 | contig 11889 bp, 14 predicted proteins | sample LakVidmifraction_4_FD_13441 | JGI IMG/M metagenome (IMG submission 13441) | reverse complement strand
GTTTGGCCGGCTGGCAAAGCGTGAAGTAGCTGACCCAGACGCAGATGAGTCACCAGCTGAATGAATCTAGCCTTACTGTTCGATGAAGACTTTGTGGCACCCAATCGTGTGGTGCTGCGGGGCCGTCGTTTTGAGCACATCAAATCCATTCTCCGCGTATCCACAGGGGATCAGTTACCGGTTGGTCGCGTAAACGGCCTGATGGGGCTGGGTGACGTGGTAAAACTCACCGATTCAGAAGTAGAACTGGTTGTGGCACTGGATAAGCAACCACCGCCCCCACTGCCCCTTACGCTCATCCTCGCCATGCCCAGGCCCAAAATGTTCCGCCGCATTCTGCAAACCAGCGCGACGCTGGGCATCAAGGATATCTGGCTGATTAACAGCTACAAGGTGGAAAAAAGCTTCTGGCAGACGCCGTGGCTGTCGGATGAAAACCTGCGGGAGAACCTGACCCTCGGGCTCGAGCAGGCGAAGGATACGGCCATGCCGACCGTGCACATCCGCAAACTGTTCAAACCCTTCGTGGAAGATGAACTGCCCGGCCTGTTGCAAGGCAAACAGGCCCTGGTTGCCCACCCGGGCACCTCTACGCCCTGCCCCACACACCTGAACAGTCCTACCGCGCTATGCGTCGGTCCGGAAGGCGGTTTCACGGCCTACGAAGTCGATAAACTGGAGGAGGCCGGGTGCCAGAGCGTCCATCTGGGGCCGCGCATTCTCCGGGTAGAAACCGCTGTTCCCGTGCTCGTCAGCCGACTGTTTGATGCCTGCCTTTGATTTAAGAATTCTCTGAATTAAGAAGCTTCGGATCTGGCCTCCCACATCTTAAGCAAAGGTGTGATTACCGCCACTAGCAACGCACCCGCCAGCAAGCCGATCAGGCCATTGGCCAACATCGGAATCAGTGTGCTGGAGAGACCGCCAAAATCCATGGCAAAGTGTTCGATAGCGTTATAAACCGGCGGTATCCCATGCACCAGAATGCCGCCGCCCACCAAGAACATAGCGATGGTTCCAAGAATGGATAAGCCTTTCATCAGATAGGGGGCAAGCCAGAGAATGCCATTGCCCACCCGCTGGGCTAGCTCACTGTCCTTCTGGCTCAGGTAGAGACCGCCATCGTCCAGCTTCACGATCCCTGCCACCAAGCCGTAGACAACGACGGTGATCATTACAGCCACCACTGACAGCACCACAAACTGCATAACGATGCCCTCACCCGTTACTATTCCGAGGGTTATGGCAATGATCTCTGCAGAAAGAATGAAATCTGTTCGGATAGCGCCTTTTATCTTTTGCTTTTCCAGCACTTTCAGATCCACATCAGGCTTTTTCAGGGCCTCCCGTAGCTCTTTCTTGTGCTGCTCATCTGCCTTTGCGTGAAGAAACTTATGGGCCAGTTTTTCAGCCCCCTCAAAGCACAGAAAAGCCCCACCAAGCATTAACAACGGCGTAACCAGCCAGGGTACAAAAAAACTGATCGCGACAGCGGCTGGCACCAGTATTGCCTTGTTAACCATCGAGCCTTTGGCAACCGCCCAGACCACGGGTAATTCCCGCGCAGGCTTCACACCAGTGACCTGTTGTGCGTTCAGGGCAAGGTCGTCACCAAGCACGCCTGCGGTTTTTTTCGTGGCCGCTTTGGTCATCAACGAAACATCATCAAGAATTGTGGCTATGTCATCAATGAGGGCGAGTAGGCTGGTTCCTGCCATGGCACTGGGTTCCCGGGAGTTTTGGTGGTGAGTTGGACGAGTGTATCCGAAACCTGATTCCCCAGAAACCTGCACAGCAACGGTAGCTTTAAGACTTCCTTAAGATTTGCTCTTTAGACTGGCTTCAGCAATCACTTGGAGTCTTGCCCATGGTTTTTCCCGCAACACTCATTTTTCGTCGGTACGGCGCCACCGTCTCGACACTTTTCTGCTCAGCCCTTCTCAGTATGCCCGCGCTAGCACTGGATACAGGGCCTGCACCTGAGCTGAGCCTGCCCACAATAGACGGCAACATCAGCCTTTCTGAGTTGCGTGGCAAAGTTGTGCTGCTGGATTTCTGGGCGTCCTGGTGCGGCCCGTGTCGGCAATCCTTCCCCTGGATGAACGAGATGCAGGCCAAGTATGAGAATCAGGGCTTTGAGGTAGTGGCCGTCAATGTCGACCAGAAGCCAGAGGCCGCAGCGGAATTCCTGAGTCAGATACCGGCAACCTTTACCGTCGCTTACGATCCCGACGGCAAGACACCGGAGGCTTACGAGGTTATGGGCATGCCGAGCGCTTATCTGATTGACCGGAATGGTCATATCCACAGCCAACACATTGGCTTCCATAACGACAACAAAGAAACCTATGAAGCAGCGATTCGCAGCCTTTTGCGCGTCCGGAACTGAGGAATAGAAAATGCCCGATAGCCGTTTATTTTATCGTCTGCCAAGGCAAGCCCGAAGGGCTCTGATGCTGACCACATTTCTCGCTGCAACATTGGTTACAGCCGGCTGCAGCAATCTGGGAGTGAAGCCCTGGGAGCGCGACTTACTGGCAGACCCGGACATGCAGTTAACCGTCTCCGGAGTCGACGCTGGCCTGGATGATCACATTTATTTCAGTAAAGAAGCGTCCAGCGGTGGGCGCGGATTTGGCGGAGGTGGCTGCGGATGCAACTGATAAATCACAGTAACAACATCAAAAACGGCAAAAGTAAACCGGTGGGCCGAGCCCTAGCCGCAGCCACCTGCGCCCTGCTTGGGGTTCAGGCAACAGACAGCCTGGCAAAGGGACAACCCGGTGAATGGGATGTGGAAACCGCGGTGCTGGTGTATTCAGAAACCGATGATCGGGTTCAGGCCGCAGAGCCTGTTATCAGCGCCACCCGGAACTTTGACGGTGAGCGCAAACTGAACCTGAAGCTGATTGCCGACACGCTCACGGGCGCATCGCCCTCCGGCGCAACGCCCAGCGAGCTTCCGCAAACCTACACCAGTCCTTCGGGCAACGGCAGCTACGAGATCGCGCCCGGAGAGGCACCTCTGGATGATACCTTCAAGGACACCCGGGTCGCCGTGTCCGCCAGCTGGGAAGCCCCGATTAACCGGGATTACACCTACAACGTCGGTGCATACGGCTCCCGGGAGTATGACTACACTTCCACCGCGATAAACGGCAGCCTGTCCCGTTATCTCGATAACAAAAACACCACACTGACCACCGGGCTGTCACTGGGTGTGGATCTGGTCGATCCTGTGGGCGGCGCACCGGTAGGCTTGTCCCGGATGCCGCTGAACAACAACAAAAGCCAAGCTGATTTCGATCAGGAGTTTGCCGCAACCCGTGAGAGCGACGACACCAAGACGGTGGTGGATGCCCTGTTCGGTGTTACGCAGGTAATCAACCGCCAAACACTGATGCAGTTCACCTACGGCATCAGCTACTCCAGCGGTTATCTCACCGATCCCTATAAAATTCTGAGCGTGATCGATGACGCCAGCGGCTCCAATTATGGCGGCAATCTGGTCGGCGGCAATGGCAATTCTGTGTACCTCTATGAGCAGAGGCCTGACACCCGGCTGAAACACTCATTGTACTGGCAAACCAAATACATGCTGGACAACGGGGATATCATGGACGGCTCCTACCGGTTCATGATCGACGACTGGGGCATCACCTCCCATACACTTGATCTGAAATACCGTTGGCGGATGGGCAAAAGCTATCTCGAGCCTCGCTTCCGTTACTACCTGCAGTCAGAAGCAGACTTCTACAAACGCTATCTCACCGCCAGCGAGTACAACTCCGGCGCTCCGGCTCTCACTGATGCCAGTGCGGACTACCGGCTTGGCGACATGACCGGCCTGACGTTTGGTGCGAAATGGGGCTATCGCTTTGACGACGACCGGGAACTGGCACTTCGTGCCGAATACATGATTCAAACCAACGACGGCGACCAGGGCTTTGGTAAGTTGGCTACTCAGGATCTGTATCCGGATACCAATGCCATGTGGCTGCAACTCAGCTATAGTTTCTGATTACGTCTGACTTACCCGGTGTATCCCGCCAGGCTCTTCTGTTGGCGGGATACCTTAGGACACCATGATTACCATCACTGTCAGCGCCAACGACAATCCTGCAAAACACTCTCTGCCCCAGCTCAATGGCGGGCAACTCTCCTGGCAAGGCCGCTTTGAAGCCATGGCCAGCCCCTGCGAAATACTGCTGGACGGCGTAAACCAAAAAGACGCCAAACAGGCACTCGCCGTAGCGGCCCGGGAAACCTGGCGGCTGGAGCGAAAGTTCTCCCGCTACGTTTCCGGAAACCCCGTTGACCGGATTAACCGTAGCAAGGGGAAGGCGGTTACCGTGGACGATGAGATGGCCTTGATGCTGGACTATGCAACCCAGTGCCATGACCTCAGTGAGGGCCGATTCGACATCACCTCCGGGGTGCTGCGCCAGGCATGGCGCTTTGATGGCAGCGACCACCTTCCTGAACGGGAAGACACCGATGCACTACTCAAACTGGTCGGCTGGAACAGGCTTTCCTGGCAGCGCCCACAACTGGCTCTTCCGGAAGGCATGGAGATCGATTTCGGCGGCATTGGCAAGGAATACGCGGTAGACCGGGTATTGCTGGATCTTAAGCAGGCGCTGCCGGAAGGCAGCTCCGTTCTGGTGAACTTTGGCGGCGACCTGGCCTGCAGCGGGCCCAGAACCGATGGTAAGGCGTGGATTGTTGGCGTGGAAGATCACCGAAAGCTGTCTGGCAGCAATGAAACCCTGTCACTGCGCAGCGGTGCTTTGGCAACCAGCGGTGACAGCCGTCGATATCTGCTGAAGAACGGCGTGCGTTACAGCCACATTCTCGACCCCCGTACCGGCTGGCCGGTACCCGACGCCCCTCACAGCGTTACAGTGGCGGCACCAACCTGCACACTGGCCGGTATGCTGGCAACCTTCGCCATGCTCCAGGGTATCGGGGCGGAGCACTTTCTGGAACAGCAGGATGTTCAGTTCTGGGTGCAGCGCTGAGTAATTTAGCTTCTCCGCGCGTCTTCGCTCCTTAACTCTTTAAACCCATCGCCTCAGCAGCAATCCGGTTTTTTAGCGGGCCAAGCCCATCCAGCCAGCGCATACCGGTATTCCTGAGAAGGCGGAATGGCAACTCATCGCGGCCGAAGAGCTGCTTAAAACCTTCCATAGCGGCCATCATAGCCAGGTTCTCACCCTTACGACGGCGCTGATAACGCGCCAGCACCAGTTGGTTGGCAGGGCTTAAACCGGCATTTTTAGCCTTGGACAGCTCTTCCAACAATACCCGGACATCGCCATACCCAAGGTTGGCGCCCTGGCCCGCAAGCGGATGAATGGTATGGGCCGCATCACCTATCAGAGCAAAGCCGGGCGCAATGTAGTCTTTAGCGTGGCGCTGCCTGAGCGGGAAGGCAAAACGCTGGGACACGGCTTCAACAGCACCAAGCTCTCGTTCGATCGCCCGTTCAAGTTCCGCCGTAAAAGCTGCATCACTCAGCGCCATCAGGCGCCGGGCTTCTTCGGTATCCTGTGACCAGACGATGGAGCAGAAATGCTCATCGCCGCTTTCCGTCGCCAATGGCAAAAACGCCAGCGGCCCGGTTTGGGAAAACCGTTGCCAGGCCGTATATCTGTGGTTCTGAGCCGTGCGCACGGTGCACACAATAGCTTGCTGGTCATAATCCCATTCACGGGTAGGCAGCCCAACCCACTGGCGCATGCGGGAGTTAGCACCATCGGCCGCGACCACAAGCCGGGCGCCCAGCTTGCGGCCATCCGCAAGTTCAATGCCCCGCCGGTCACCATCCAACCAACTACCGGTCACCTGTACGCCATCAATCAGCTCAACGGCACTGGTTTCCACAGCCTCAAACAGAGCCCTAACCAAACTGCGGTTCTCGACGATCGTCCCTAGAGCGCGGGCTTGCAATTCGGCAGCTTCAAAATGGATACGCCCGGTACCGTCGCCATCCCACACGGTCATACCTTGGTAAGGACAATGGCGCCCAGCTACAACGCCTTCCCATGCTCCCAGCGACTCCAACAACTGCTGGCTGGCCATGGAAATCGCGCTAACTCTGGGCTCAAAATCCGCCACGCTTTCAACTGGCACCGAAGCTTGCAACAGAGTGGCGCGTTCACCACCTTCAATCAGGCCAACGCTCCAACCCTGCCGAGACAAGCCAAGGGCCAGAGCGGTGCCGGTCATGCCCCCACCCACCACAAGAATATCGAACACCTTGGTATCACTCATTTCTTATCGCTCGCCGCTGGCCCATTGATAACAGCTCGGCGCCCACCTGTGCCCATGGCTTTGCGCGCAAACAGGCGTTTGGCGCCGGGCAATAAATCCAGGCCAATCAGTCCAGCATCCCGCGCTGCTGCGACTGGCGCCAGGGATTGACCAAAAATACGGATCAGCGAATCTGAGAACTGCACGGTTTGTTGCCAGTCTGGGCGGTGCAACTCGTGGTAGCGCCGAAGAGTTTGAAAATCACCTGGCGACCGGCCTTGTTCAGCGGCCAGGCGGAACTGTTCCGCCAGCGTCATCAGGCCCCGCAAGGCCAAATTGAAGCCCTGCCCTGCTACCGGATGCAAGGCGTGCGCAGCATTGCCCACGAGTGCTACGCCGGGCCTTATGGGCTCATCAACTGTGGTTAGTGTTAGCGGGTAATGGTTGCACTCACCCATTCGAGTAAACCGGCCCAAGCGCCAACCGAAACGCTCTTGCAGCCGCTGGCATTTATCGCTTTCAGACATAGCCAGAACTTCTGCAAGCTCGTTATCATTCAGCGTCCACACCAAGGCAGATTGATGACCCGCACGGGAGGGCGAACCGTGAGGTAGCAGCGCCATGGGGCCAGCGTCGGTAAAACGCTCATAAGCCACGAACTCATGGCTGTCGCAGGTGGTTACGTTGGCAATCAGGGCATTTTGATCATAGCCATGATGGCTGGCCTGAAAGCCGAGCTTTTCCCTGAGCCCGGAACGGCCGCCATCTGCAACGATCAGGCATTGCGCGGTTACGCTGCTGGTGTCATCGCCGCTTTTCACGGTGACACTCACGCCTTGCTCGGAAGGCGTCATATCAACGACTTCGGCCGGCGCCAACCATTCGGTATTCGTTTCAAGCAACGCCCGCATCAGGCATAGACCCATCCAGCGGTTGTCCACCACATAGCCCAAGGCTTGCTGCTCGTACTCTTTGGCATTCAGACGGGTGGCGCCGAAATGGCCCCGGTCGGACACGTGAATATGCTGGATAGGCGTTGCATGCTCCGATAACCGCGGCCATAGCCCGAGCTCTTCAAAAATCAGTCGTGAGCCCCAAGCCAAGGCGGTGGAGCGGGCGTCGTAGCTGGGCTGATATGAATCAGGCAAGGCATCCGCAGAAAGCGGAAACGCCTCAACCACGGTCACTCTCAGGTTTGGTGCGACCCTGGCAAGAGTCAGCGCCAGCGTCGCTCCTGCCAACCCGCCGCCGGCAATGATTACATCGGTATCGGAGTGTTTCACAGGCTCATTCCGCCATCAGTGCTTCGATCTCTTCAATGGTCTTCGGCACGCCGTTGGTCAGCACGCGGCACCCCTCTTTGGTAACCACTACGTCGTCTTCGATACGAATGCCGATACCCCGCCACTTTTCATCCACATCGGTATTATTCGGTGAGATATACAAACCGGGCTCAACCGTAAGCGCCATGCCTGGCTCAAGCAGCCGCCACGCGTCGCCAACCTTATAGTCGCCTACATCGTGCACATCCAAGCCTAGCCAGTGGCCGGTGCGGTGCATAAAGAAGGGTTTGAAGGCTTCGCTGGCAATGGCGTCGTCTACCGTGCCTGACAAAATACCAAGATCGATCAACCCGCCAACCAGCACTTTCAACGCCGCCTGGTGCGGATGATCCCAGTGATTACCCGGTCGAACGGCTTCAATAGCTGCGTACTGAGCATCTAGCACCACCTGATAAACCGCCCGCTGTTCAGGGCTGAACGTGCCGCTAACCGGGAAGGTTCGAGTAATATCGGAGGCATAGCACTCCACCTCGCACCCTGCATCAATCAGCACTAGGTCGCCCTCTTTCAGGGGCGCTGAGTTCTCGATGTAATGCAAAATACAACCATTGGCGCCGCCGCCAACAATAGATGGATACGCCGTAGAACGGGATCCATGATCCATAAACGTATGGATCAGCTTAGCTTCAAGGTTGTATTCATTGCCGCCCTTTCGGGCCCGCTTCATAGCACGGCAGTGGGCTTCGGCGCTGATTTCGCCGGCCCGGGCCATGGCTTTTATCTCGCTGGCGCTTTTGTAAAGCCGAAGATCGTGCAGAAGGTGCTCCAGCGACACGAATTCACCCGGCGGGTGTGCTCCGCTTTTGACCTTGCTGCGGATAACCTTAACCCAGTCCATTACCCGGGTATCGAAACCCTGATCTTTACCCAGTGGGTAATATACCCGGCTGCGACCTTCGATCATGCCGGGCAGAATGTCGTCGATATCTACAACTGGGAAGGCATCATCCAAGCCGTAGCGCTCAATCGCGCCCTCGGGGCCTACCAAAAAGCCATCCCAGAGTTCTTTCTGGGGATTTTTCTCTTTGCAAAACAGCACCGATTCACCGTGTTCACGGCCGGGAATCAGCGCCAGTACCGCTTCGGGTTCACCGAAGCCGGTCAGGTACTGAAAATCACTGTCTTGGCGAAATGGGTGCAGCACATCCCGGTTGCGAACACGCTCCGGCGCAGCCGGTATAATGGCAATACTGTCTGGCGCCATGCGTTCCATCAGCTTGCGACGGCGCTCGGCGAATTCCTTGACGGGTATAATAGATGACATACGTTCTCCCGCAGTGTGTGACATGATCAGTGCAATGTTTGCGTTTGTGACGCTGGCTTTTCCGGAGGATTGAATTCGGTAAATACAGCCAAAGCGCCCAGCCGGATGTATTCGACTATTTCCAAAAACTGCTGCTCGCCTTCGTCACCCGGATCCTGATCTTCAGATACCTGGCTGATGGCCACCATATCTTCCATTAACTCACGAATCTCTTGCGGCGCCTCGCCGAGGGACTCCCCAGCGGATAAGGCCATACCCTCAAGAAAACCGCGCACCCAGGCCACCAGTGCTTCCAAGCGTTGATCGATGGCATAGTCATCGTCAGGCAGCAGTGGATAAAAACCCATATCCTCTGACTTCAAAAACGCCAGCGCCCGCTCGTACGCTTCGTTCATGAAAACGGTCAGGTTTTCGCCTTCCCCGGCCGCACTTTCAGGCAGCCCCATGTGTTCACACACCATGAACAGCCACTCTGGTTCCTCTAAGCGGGCACCCGTAGCCATTCGGCCACAAAGAGCACCGTGCAGCTCGGAAGGATGGCTGAATGCTTTATGGGCCATAAAAACATTAGCCCAACGCTCGAATTCAGCGGCGTATGCCGCGTCGGCAGTGTCGGTTTCTGACATGAGCCAAGACAATCCTATGTTATAAAGTTAGGGCTGTATCTTATCATTCAGGCGCCCTCAAGACACTGCAGAGTGAACTTATGACACCCCTGTAAATTGACCGCTATGACGCACGCACTTATAGTTAGTCGCAATAACTTCAACCAATGCTGGGCACGTCATGGAACAGTCCGAAGTACAAGCATTAGCGGACAAGCTAGACAAGCTGATCGAACACTGCCAAAAACTGGAGCGGGACAACGCCACTGTGAGGCAGTTGCAGGATGACTGGAACCGGGAACGGTCCCAGCTTATGCAGAAAAATGATCTTGCCAAAAACAAGATCGAAGCCATGATCGGCCGCCTTCGGGCGCTGGAGCACCATTGATGTCTAAGCAATCTACTACTGTTGAGGTGAAAATTCTCGATAAGGACTACTTAGTCGCCTGCCCCGCAGAAGAGCAGGAGGCCCTGATTCGTGCGGCCCGACATCTCGATAGCAAAATGCGCGAAATACGCACCAGCGGCAAAGTGTTCGGAACTGAGCGTATCGCCGTAATGGCGGCACTGAACATGACCCATGAACTGCTCGAGCGGGACACCATGTCTGACGTCACCAGCACCCTGCTTAAAGCCATGGACAGCAAGCTAGAGAATGCTCTGGGAGAGCCTTCCAACCACTGAGTCCGGGGAGATTCCCTAATAGGTGTTGCAATCTGCCCCGGGTCTGACCCTATAATGAACCTACTTCCTGGGCTGTTCGCTGGTCGGATTCGTCCTCGAGCCGATGCGCTTTACCTAGGTGGCTACTCTAGGGCATTGTGAGCATGTCTCCGCGAGGGGAAAGCCTAATTTGTCACAGCGGCCACCGACCTTGAACTTTGGGTTCAAGGGCTACATCTGATAACGGCAGCTCGGGAAGCTTTATTTTGAGCCAGTTCATCGACTCACATCCTTCTGAATCCGATTTACCTCCAGTGCCTCGCCACGAACTCCGCAAACAACTGCGCCAGCGCAGACGTAAGTTATCGCCTCGCGAACAAGAACAGGCCTCTGCTTCTCTCGCTCTGAACCTGTTAAAAAATCCGGATTTACAGAGGGCTAGGCACATAGCCATCTACCTGCCCAACGATGGCGAGATTGACCCGCATCCGTACATGGCCATGGCTCATCGCAAAGGGGTTCATTTTTATCTGCCGGTGCTGCACCCGATTCACACGGGCAAGCTGGTTTTCAGTCCCTATTACGACGGCGTTGAACTGACCGCCAATCGCTTTGGCATCCCCGAACCTGCCTTCAGCAAAGGGCTCAGGCGACCGGCTTGGGCGCTGGACGCAGTGTTGTTCCCGCTGGTGGGGTTTGACGAAAATGGCGGGAGGCTGGGGATGGGAGGCGGCTTTTACGATCGAACGTTCGCGTTCAGTCGTTTGCGCCCGCGATTGGCGCCAAAGCTGATCGGCCTGGCTCACGAATTCCAGAAGGTGAAGACACTCCCCATTGAACCTTGGGACGTGCCACTGCACAGCGTGGTGACAGACAGGAAGGTTTACCGGGTAAAATAACGCAGAAAAGTGTTACCGATCTAGCTGAGCTCTGGTCATATAGGCGGAGTCTGCCGCAACGGAACTTTTCGTCACGGCAGCGGGCCGACTTCGTTTACAGGCTAAGAAGCCTTACCGTTACCTGCCCCCAGGAACAGCTGATAAGCCTCGTTTTCCGTCATGTTTTCATAACGGAAACCCACTTTTTCAAGCATGGCTTCAAAGGCTTTTACTTCATCATCCTCTACCTGGGCACCCAGCAGCACACGGCTGTAGGCCGCTCCGTGATTGCGGTAGTGGAACATGGAGATATTCCAACGTGTTCCCAGAGACATAAGGAATTTCAGTAATGCGCCGGGGCGCTCAGGGAACTCAAACTGAAACACCTTCTCATTGGTAATCGTGGGCGCATGGCCGCCAACCATGTGGCGAATGTGCTGCTTGGCCATATCGCTGTCGGTCAGATCGAGAACGGAGTATCCGTTTTCACGGAGCTCGTGCACCAATTCGTCCCGACCCAGACCACCGGCCTGAACCTGAACGCCCACAAAAATCGTGGCCTGGCCGGCATCTGCATACCGATAGTTAAATTCGGTAATGCTGCGCTTGTGTAGGGCGTTGATAAACGTCTTGAAGGCCCCTGGCTTCTCGGGAATGGTGACCGCAAGGATAGCCTCGCGTTTCTCACCGATTTCGGTGCGCTCAGAAATGTATCGCAGGCGGTCAAAATTCATGTTGGCGCCACTCAGGGTGGCGACAAGGTTTTCATTTTCGATCTTTCCCGCTCAATGTACTTCTTGATGCCAGCAACACCCAGTGCGCCCGCAGGTTCAGAGATTGAACGCGTATCTTCAAAGATATCCTTGATGGCCGCGCAGATT
>JGI1221J13441_10001032_pt1 | contig 11918 bp, 8 predicted proteins | sample LakVidmifraction_4_FD_13441 | JGI IMG/M metagenome (IMG submission 13441) | reverse complement strand
AACGCCCGACGCTACAGTAAGTCGACGGTCAACGCCCGACGCTACAGTAAGGTGTAAGGGGTACAGAAGCTAAGCTGTAGTGGCGAGTCACCTGTGTGACAGCAAGTAATTATCGCTGAAGATTACAAGTGCTCAACCGAAAAAACAGGGTTACATACCTTAGATTTCTGGTTGAGGATATAAATGTGCATTTCAATCAATAAAAGTAGGATTTGAATTATTGTTTTATCACTTTTTGGGTGATAAACATGAAAAATATATTTTCGACGGTCAACGCCCGACGCTACAGCATGAATCTGCAGTTTTAGTGTTGTTGTTCAAATTGGCATCTGTAGCGGCGTGCGTTGACCGCCTGAAAACTAAGATTAACCAGAAAAACAAGGTTACATCTCTCAACAAAAAAAAATAGTTTACATCTTTGCTAATGTTGTTTATAATGCTTACATATTAAAAATTTTAACGAAAGGAAAATATTATGTTTAGGACAGGAAATCCAGTATTAAGACGGGAAAGTTTTCGTGCAGCAGAGGGTTCGGGGCAGATGACTATAAATGGAACAATCAATAAGACCGGTTTTTTGTTGCTGTTGGCAATTGCAACAGCATCTTATGTCTGGAGTATTGCGTTGAATAATCCACAGGCTGCACAAGGTTGGATGCTTCTTGGAGTGTTTGGTGGTTTTATTGCTGCAATAATTTGTGCATTTAATCCAAAGGCAACGCCAGTGTTAGCACCTGTTTACGCAGTGTTGGAAGGTCTCTTTCTAGGTGGAGTATCTTCTGCTTATAATGCACAGTATCCTGGAATAGTTGTTCAGGCTGTTTTAGGGACATTTGGAGTAATGTTTGCAATGCTGTTTTTATATCAAACAAGAATAATCAAGGTTAATCAGAAGTTTCTACTTGGGGTTGTTTCAGCCACAGCCGGGATATGTTTGATATACCTTTTTGGTTTTGTTGCTTCTTTGTTTGGCATGAATCTTGGCATCTTTGGTAATGGAATTATGGGAGTTGGTTTTAGTGCTGTGGTTGTTGTAATTGCATCATTAAATTTAGTGGTTGATTTTTTCTTTATTGAGGAAAACACAAATGCTAATGCTCCAAAGTATATGGAATGGTATGGTGCATTTTCATTAATGGTTACATTAGTTTGGTTATATATATCTATGTTACGTCTACTTGGAAAGTTGAATAGAAACTAATTTATGATAGATTTACACTTTCATTCAACCTTTTCTGACGGCGGATTTACTCCGGAGGAACTTGCAGATAAGGTAAAGGCAATAGGACTAAAAGCTGCTTCTCTTACGGATCACGATACAACGGCAGGATCAGAAAAATTTAAGAATGCTCTAGAAGGTACAGATATTGAAGTTATACCAGGGGTTGAGCTTAGCGTTACGCCTCCTGATGAGAACTCAAACATGAATATTCATATGCTTGGATATTATATTGATATTCATAATAGTGCTTTAGAGACAGCTCTTGAAGAGGTCAGAGATGGTAGAGAGTCTAGAAATAAGAAGATAATTAAAAAATTAAATAATCTAGGTTTTGACATAACATATGATGAAGTTTCAGCTTATGCAGGAGAAGATGTTGTTGGAAGGCTTCATTTTGCATATGCTTTGATTGCCAGAAAGATAGTTGGCCAGAAACAGCGAGCATTTGACAACTACCTAGGAAAAGGTAAGCCGGCATATGTTGAACGTTTTAGACTGACAGCAGCAGATAGCATAAGGCTTATCAGGGAAGCAGGTGGTGTGCCTGTCTTAGCTCACCCGATAACACTTGGGCTTGGTTATAATAATTTATATGATTTTGTAAGTTCACTAAAAGACTTAGGACTTGTAGGAATGGAAATTTATTATTCAGAGCACAAGGCAAAGCACATAAGGGACTATTTGAGAATTGCTGACAAACTAGATCTGATTGCAACAGGTGGGTCAGATTTTCATGGAGAAGGGAATGATATTCTTCATCTGGGAGTTGGATTTGGGAACCTAAATGTTCCTGATTCTGTTGTAGATAATTTAAAAGCTGCAATAAAGGTTTAAAATGAGTGTTATTGCAATAGGTTTAAGTGGTGGAGTTGACAGTACGTATTCAGCAATGCTACTCAAAGAACAGGGGTGTAAACTAATTGGATTAACAGGTGTAATGTCTGACCTTGCTACAGGCAAGGTTGGTCAACAAGCTGTTAGTGATGCCAGAATGGTTGCAGAGCAACTTGATATTCCATTTCATGTTGTAGATCTGAGAGATTCTTTTAAAGAGCATGTTATTAAATATTTCAAGAATGAGTATAAGCATGGAAGAACTCCATCACCATGCGTGGTTTGTAATCCGACAATAAAATTTGGAGTTCTACTTGAAAAGGCTATTGAGCTTGGAGCCAGCAAAATTGCGACAGGTCATTATGTGAACCTTGTAAAAGAGAGTGACAACTTGTATCATCTTTACAAAGGTATTGATGATAAGAAGGATCAATCCTACTTTCTATGCAGGTTAACACAAAAACATTTGAGTCAGGCTATGTTTCCTTTGGGCAATATGGAAAAAAAAGATGTTAAGCAGAAATTAGTTGGGAGTGGCTTAAAATATGTACAACGTGGTGAGAGTCAGGAAATATGCTTTGTTGCAGATGATGACTATGTTGCATATCTTGAGAAACACATGGATACCAAAGATCTTGTGGGTGATTTTTTAAGGTCAGATGGAACTGTTGTTTCCCGGCACAATGGTATTCATTGCTATACTGTTGGACAACGCAAAGGGCTTGGGGTGGCTCTTGGAAAACCAGCATATGTTACCAAAATTAACTCCCATACAAATGATATATATTTAGGAGATCGAGAAAAAGCCTTGTCAAAAGAGGCAAAAGTTACTAATATTTCATGGTTAGGTGAGAAGTCACCTTTTGAATCGCCTTTTTGTTGTGATGTTCAGATTCGCTACGGTCACAGCCCAAGTCGTGCAAAAGTTGAGCTTCTTGAGGATAATGAAGCGAAAATAATTTTTAATGAGCCACAATTTGCAATTGCTCCAGGGCAGTCGGCTGCATTTTATCATGAAAGAGAATTACTTGGTGGAGGGTGGATACTTTGAAAATGCGAAAAGTCGTAAATTCGAAAATGCGAAAATTGAGGAAGACAAAGAAATGCGAAAATTCGAAAATGTAGGGGCGAGACATGTCTCGCCCGTACGTTGAATAAAGATGCAGCATAGTTGCAATAAAGAATAACAGGAGAAAAAAATGAGAATAAAGATTACTCAATGTTTAGAAGATGGTGCTAAACTATATACAGCTAATTTCAAAAAGTTAGTTTTGGCAAGTTTAGTTTCGGTATACCTGATGTTGGTATCAGGTCTATTGCTTGCAGGCGTTGCAATGATTGGCATGTTAATGCTTATTGCGGCTTTTGACAATGACGAGGATGTTTCAAATGGAATACCTTATATATTTAAAGGGTTTAAATACTTTATTCCTTCTTTTCTTATATATATTTCTATACTCATTATAACCTTTGCTATAATATATCTTGGTTATCTACTAAAACTTGAGTTTTTAAATGTAGTTGCGTTTATTGTGGCTTTTGCAATTGGAATTGGGGTTATGTATAGTTTCTTTTTTATCTATGAAAAAGATATGAATTTCATTGATGCATCTAAGAGCAGTTTTAATCTTGTAAGGAAAGATGTTTTAGGTTCATTTCTGATTTTAGTTCTTGTTAAGATTATTGCNGGTAGTTTTTTGTTGTGGCATGCAATATCNGCCAAGAAATATAATGATATGTTTGTTCCTGCTATTGCAATGATGGTATTTATGATGCCTTTAGCCATGTGTATATATTACAAGGGATATAAGATGTTAGCGGCAAGTGTAGCAGATGAAGATACTGCAGAATCTGAAGCAGAAGAATTTGTGTCCGAAGCAGCAAAGAATATTGAAGAAGAATCTGAGTACTTTGCAAAGGAAGATGTTAAGAACTTAGAGAATTCCGAGAAAGAAGCGGAGAAAAAAGCAGAGAAAGAAGCAGATAAGAAAGCGGAGAAAAAGGTTGTAGATGTTCTTGAGCCTGAAATTCTTGCCCCAGAGAATGACGAAGCAAAATAAAGGGTTTCCGGTTCAATTCATAATCTGTTTGGTGACAGTATATCGTTCTCGGTTACACTTGTATTGAATATTGTATTGTTATTGCGGTGTGGGATGATCTTGTTCCCGACGGGGCAAGCCCGCCGGAGATTGTCGGACGACGGGACAACGGGACTAATGGACTANGATACGCTGATCGTCGGAGATCGGGGTTGAAAGCAGGAGATACCCCTCCGTCCACGCTACCACTTTTATCTTTCAGAAAAAGTGATGGCGTGGCCACCTCCGGAAAAAGTTCTAAGGTCTATGGTCTAAGGTCTAAGTTGCACTCCGTGGGGAGGAGATGAGCACGCTCATAGTTTGATAGTAAGCAGGGGTAATACTTTATCAAGAGCTTTAATACATTCTGAAAACAAAACCTAAAGTGGGCGAACAAAAAGGCATGACCCACACAAACCGTGGCAGAATCTTAATTTTTAATTATTTTGATTAGATCATTAATGTTCATTTTTGCTGTTTTGTCAGTTCCTTCAAGTAGTGAGTTTGCCAGATCCTGCTTAAATTCATGCAGTTCAATGATTTTTTCTTCAATTGTATTTTTTGCAATAATTCTATAAACTGTTACAGCTCTTTTCTGTCCAATTCGATGAGCTCTGTCAGAAGCCTGATTCTCCACAGCGGGGTTCCACCATGGATCCATATGTATTACGTAATCCGCAGCTGTCAGGTTCAGTCCTGTTCCACCAGCTTTTAAGCTGATAAGGAACAGATCACTACATCCAGCCTGAAAATCGTCTACAGCTTTTTCTCTTTTTTTAATAGGTGTTGAACCATCAAGGTACTGATAACTGATGTTCTCTCTGTCGAGATATTCTCTAATTATCTTAAGATGTGTGACAAATTGGGAAAACACTAGTGCTTTATGATTGTTATCAAGTAATTCGTGGACCAGTTCTTTAAACTGTTCCAATTTTGAGCTGGCCAGTTTGCTGTTTTTATCAACAAGTAATGGATTACAACATAGCTGTCTTAGTTTTGTTATTTCAGCGAGAACCTTAAGGTGTTTTGATCCTTTTCTGTCTTCTGAGTTCAGAATCGATTCAGTTCTGTCAATTGCTCTTTGTCTGAGAGTTTCATAAAAATTTCTCTCATCCTCACTCATCTCAACAGTGAGTGTTATTTCTGTTTTGTCCGGCAGTTCATCCAGCACATTAGTTTTAAGTCTTCTGAGAATGAATGGGGAAATTAATTCACGTAAAGTTTTTTGTACAATCTGGTTACCATCTTTTTCTATTGGAGCCATGAATTTTGATCTGAATATTTTAGATGTTCCCAGCAACCCTGGATTAATAATATCAAATAGATTCCATAACTCGCCCAAATTATTTTCAAGAGGAGTTCCAGTTGTAAGGATTTTAAAATCCGCATGAACTTGTCGTGCTACCTTGGAACGTTTTGTTCCAATATTTTTTAGTGCTTGAGCTTCATCAAAAACAAGAACACTCCAGTTTACTTTAGAAATTTCAGCAATACTTGTATTCAAAAGTCCGTATGATGTAATAAGGACATCTCGTCCTTTAAGATTCGCAATTTTATCTCTATCAAAGTCTCGAAGCTGGATAGGGTTTAGTGTTGGGGTAAATCTTTTTGCTTCATTATACCAGTTTGCAGTCACGGATGCAGGGGCAACAACTATGGCTGGGTTATCGGATGTTTTGTCCAGAATTAACGCCAGAGCTTGAATAGTTTTGCCAAGTCCCATATCATCAGCTAAACATGCACCGACACCCCATTCTGCAAGAATAGAGAGCCATTTGTAGCCATCTTGTTGGTAGTTTCTCAGAGANCCNTGGAATGTAGATGGAATTTCTGGATGAAAGTCTGTTAGAGTTTCTATTTTTTTTACCGCGTCATTCCACTCTTTGCAATACAAAATTTCTTCATTGTCTTCAAAGATTGATGCAAAGTTTGATATTGCGAGTTGGTGTATTCTACCATCACCGGCTTTACTTGTGTCAACAATGGTATTAAGAGTGTTTACTTTCTTTCTAAATTCATCTGTAATTTTAATAAATTCATTTTCAGAGATTTGTATATAATTTAGGGATTGGTCTTCCAGTTTTTCCAACAATTCTTTAAAACCAATCATTTTGTTTTCTGATATCTTATATTCACCCTTGATTGCAAACCAATCTTTTTTCTTGTCAATTTTCAGTTTAAAATTATTTGTATTTGAAGCTGCAGAAACTTTAATAGCTCCACCATTTGGCCATTCAATTGTAAGCATCTTTTTTGATACAGCTGGTTCGATGATATCTAAGATGTATAAGCATTCTTCCGGGGTTTCAAAGTAGACTACTCCAGAGCTGATGGCCTCATCAAGTTCCGGAACTTCATTCACCAAGTTCTTGTAATATTGTTTTTCTGCTCTGAAATCCCTTTTAGTTACATAGCTTATATCTTTGTATGTTTCAAAAAGTGTTTTAATTCCTTTGCCGATTGGTTGTAATAGTCCGAATTTTGTGAATGGTTTAACACCAATGCTAAGTTTGAATCCGTCGTTAGTGGGGTTAATCTGTATTACAATATTAGAGTTTGGTTCAATAATTTTTGCATCAATGCTGTGGTCTTCCGAGACATGTATGTCAGACTCAGAGTGCACTATTATTTTATCAGAAATTGTTGAAATGGTCTCCTGGACTTGTTTTTGTGCAGTAATAGGAATTTCAATAGTTTCTTTTTCTTCAAATGTTTGTAAAATCTTTTTGTCTATTTCAGATAGTCTTAGGAATCTCAAGCGAGTAGGGGATTCCTGGTATACAGGAGGATTATCCGTATTGCATATAATGGGTGGGACATTTATAATTAACTCATAGAGGTCATTTTCCTGCTGAATTGTTATTTCAATCTTCCCCTCAACTAATTCAATATGTGAGTTTATGGAGTCATCCAGAAAAAGAAGAGGATGCTCTTCGAATTCGTGTATGGATTTATTAATATTCAAGAAGAACTCCTCTTGATAATTATAACCAACTCGCTCTTTGTCAATATAGTTTGAAATTCTTTTGTCTTGTTCTGTCAGGAAATTAAAATTTTGTTCTTTTACACGTTTAAGCGCAGTAGTTCTTCCTTTTGACCATTTTCCAGATTTATTTTTCTTTTGAATAACTGGCTTGATATTTTTCAAGACCTGCTTGTCCATAAAGAACTTCCAGATCAACCGTTCTTCTTCTGCACCATTGGTCTGACTATGCAGATATGAAATGGAATTTAATTTGTCTAATGCTACTTCCCATTCAGCCTGTTTTTTTAGCATCTTATAGATTGGAACATGATTATATAAATCATCTGATATTTGTTTTGTTTTATCATCTTCAACTGATTTGTATATATTCCAACTGCATATTTTGAAACCTTGAACGTCCATACTATCAGCTACTGATTTCATAAGAAGAATCAAATACCCTTTGTCTTTTATACACCATGAAAGAACAATGCATGAAAGTAAATTATTCAAGGGACTAAACGTGCTATGGCTTGTAAGCATCTGCATTTCATAATCATCAATTCGTTCGGACTGTATTTGCTTGCGTAAAATCTTTTCCCATTTTGTTATTTTATATTGTTTTATGTACTTTTCATATGAATCCACTTTAGGAATTGCAATATGTTGTTGGGTTGCCATGATTGTGAATATGTATATGGAGTCAGCAATTGGATTGAACAGTTTTTTTTGTTTTGTTGATGTCTGATATTTCAGTGCTTGTTCATGGAATTTGATGACATTATCCCATTTGCCCTCAACAAAAAATGCCTTTAAAGATTTTGTATAGTTTTTATATTCCTTTGATTTCAAATATGATTCAAGTTCTTCTGCTTCTTCTAATAAGTTGGCAAAATACTTATGTGCGATCAATTTGTATATGTGTGCATCATCAATCTCAAATTGGCCTCTCAAATATTTTATTGTAGAGTTGTTAATTTTAAGATAAGAATCGGTTTTGACATTTTGATTCAAAAAGAATTCATTAAATGTTTTCTGTATAAAGCTTTTATTGAAGGTTTGTAACAAATCGCCATTTTCATCATTCATTAGAAGCTGGAAGAAGTAGTAGAAGATTTCATAGTCACTATTTTTGCTTTGAATATCTTTGTAATACTTGTAGAGCTTTCTTGCTTCAGGCATATTATCGATGTAAAGTTGTATTTTAATGTCTCTTGCCATAACTTGTACAAAGTCATTGTTGAAATATCCCCAGCTTGATTTCGGTGGGTATAAGTCTCTCATCACATTAAGATATCTTTTAAATTCTCTTGGCACTTTAGCAAGCTCTGATAAAACAAAGTGGCTGCAATGTATATTGAGGATATTGTATTGTTTGCCACCGCTCTTGTATATTTCAATAAAACCTTTAGTCCTGAGTTTTTCAATAACCTCACTGTACTCTGCCGGTTTTATTTTTAGTCCCAGACCAAGATATGATACAAAAGTAATAGCTTTTGTTTGTGTTAGCCCTTCTCCGATAAAGGCAATTATATTGGCAATAATGCACTCTTTGTCTGATAAGAATTTAAAAAAGTTTTTAATTTCTGTTGTATCGTACATCTTTTATCTTTCTAAAAATTCCTGTGCAAGGAATAATGAACCGGTTATGCAAATTACGTTGTCATCATCGGCAATTTTCTTTGCGTTATCTATAGCTTCTTCTATAGTTGCTTTATCACACTTTATATTTAAACTTCTACAGATATTTTCAAGGGACTCCCTAGTTGCAGAACGAGGATTATTAAGTTCAACTAATAGTATTGTTTTGGCACTATTTTTGAGTTGCCTTAAGAAATTGTAATTATCTTTGTCCTTACACATTCCAACAATATATATAACTCCTTTTCCGGTTCTTAAACCATCAAGTGTTTTTACCAGTTGTACAGCAGCCTCTTCATTATGTGCGCCATCAAAAATTATTTTTGATTTATCATCAATTAATTGAAATCTTCCAGGCCATTGTGTTTTTTCTATACCTTCTTTAATTTTCTTTACTGGCAATTCAATGTCCAAAGAGTTAAACACATATTCTATTGCAGTTAGTACCGATGCCAAATTATCAATTTGATAATCGGCACCAAAAGGTAGTAAGATCTGACCATATGCCGCATTTTCTGTCTCGACACTTAACTTGATAGTGCTAATAGTGCGTTTGCTCACCGATATGGAAACATTTTCTTCAGCACTTATAACAGTAGCATTTTTTTCTTTTGCAAGTTCTTTTATTTTATTGGCGGCTTCATCCGGCATTTTGGCAAGAATAACAGGTATCTTATGTTTTATTATACCCGCTTTCTCTGAAGCAATATCGGCGATAGTATTTCCAAGATACTCCGAATGGTCAAGAGATATATTTGTAATTATTGAAAGTATGGGGTTTACAACATTTGTTGCATCCAGTCTACCGCCAAGTCCTGTTTCGACAATGGCAATCTGAACACCTTTTTGTTCGAAAAATTTAAATGCTATTGCGGTTGTAAACTCAAAGAAAGTAGCAGTCTCTTCATCTGCCTTCTCCAAATTTTCAATTAAGTTGCACAATTCAATGTCACTAATCTGAACACCACTGCATTTTATTCTTTCGTTAAATTTAACGAGATGAGGCGATGTGTAAAGTCCCGTTTTGATTCCGACATTACGCAGTGCACTTTCAATCATAGCTGCAGTTGAACCTTTACCATTTGTACCAGCAATATGTATTACTGCAAAACTATTCTGAGGGTTGCCAATTCTTTCAAGCAAGCGTTTCTCAACACCCAGTCCAGGTTTGATACCAAATGACTGTCTCTTATATAAATTTTCTAATGTTGTGTTTAGCTTGTTTGTGTCCATATTTTTTATGATACATGATACTTAGGGGTTCCTGTTCAATTCATAACTAGTTTGTTAATAAAGTACTATCATATACCCAATACATTAAAAGTGCAAGGTCTTTCCCTCCATCACTTTGCTAAATATCAGCAAAGGGGTAGCGGGGCAAAAATATACAAAATCTCACCTTAAACAGGAAGCCCTACTTAATACGTATTACTTTGTTGGTTAATATATTTAGTGACTTTTTTCCCATGTTCTATATTTCTTCTGTGAACTTTTTAGTCTATTAGTAATGTTAACTTCTTCTGGTTTCATTTTTCTAAGTTCATTATCAATACTATAACGATTACTACCTGTTGCACGTTTTTTATCTTCTTTAAGTTGTTCTGCTTTTTTTGCAAGAGCTATATACTCCTTAATTGCATTAGCATACTCAATTGCATAAGGATTCTTAGCGTTCAGACCTTTTTTTGTTTTTGTCTGAGTGCTTTTCACAGTGGGTGCGGTTGTTTTAACTTTAAGAGAGTTGGCTGGTTGAGTATTTTCGGATTGATCTGTAGCATAAGATGTACTTACCGTATCAACATTCTTATCAACATTGTCACCAGTAGTCTCACCAGAAGATGTCATTTTGCCATCTTCAAAATCATAGTCCTTGTCTTTATAGTCATGAACAATGCTATTTGTTTTGTATGTTTTCTTGATTGTTATTGTTTTTGGCTCTTGCAAATCACCTGTTTTTGCTGTAAGTTTGTCTTTGTTGTCAATATACAGTAATGTCCCGCTTATTACAAGCGAGCCAAGTACAAGAAGAATTGTGTATTGTTTGAAAAATTTTGACCAGTTTTGTTTCATAATTTATTATATTGTTAGAGTTTATAAAATGAGTATTTACGATAGAGAATACATGAAAAAAGATTATAAAGTTAAAAAAACTTTAAATTATAAAAAACCATCCATGTTTTTGAAACTCAAATTTCAGATTTGGTGTGTAATTCGCAAAATCTTTAAAAAGTAAAGTTTAACCAAACACCATATTCAATGTTATCAAACTTGAAGTCAGAGAATATATCCCAATCGTATACAGGAAGATATGCATCTATTTTCAGGTTAACACTTCCCAGGGGAATATATAAACCAAGAATGAATTGATAAGAAAAATCACCCCAGTCATCGTCTCCTTGTTCTCTCAAAACGTAAGGATCCAAGATGCCAAAACCAGCTTCAACATATTGGTCGTAAAACAGCAAGTTCAGAAAAGGAGTAATAACATTTTCAATGTCTGGATCGAGAGATGCCTCTGGAGCCCACATTGCACCGACCTGCCAGAATGCTGCTTGTGTGCGATATTCATATGCAAGACAATAGGACCAGTCATTGTCATCAAAAGGCACATCTCCCATCTTTGCAGCCTCTGTATGATATCTTGCACCCAAAGAAAGCCCCTGCGAATCATAGGCATATGTCGAGTCCGTCATTGCTAACATGCAGACGATTGCTAACGTGCATATTATCATTGTTTTATTCTTCATTCTAAATGTTCCTTACTTTATAAAAAGTTTAATTATTTCCCTGAAAAAACTCTGTAAACTATATAGATTATTGCCCGTAAATACAAGTTAAAAAACAATTTTGATTACAGGTACCTATTTTTCTGGTTGAATGCCCTTTTCGGCGGGGTGAAGCACCCCGTCCCTACAGTTGCTGATGCTGTAACCAACGTTAAACCATTAATTGGCAGGTGTTTTGTAGAGTCGGGGTCCGTGACCCCGCCTTTAAAATATATATTTTCATGTTTATCACCCAATAGATAATAAAACAATCATTCCAACCTTAATTCTATTGTTCCAAAAGAATGTTTATACCCGCAACCGAAAAACCAAGGTACAGGTACCTTGATTTTACGGTTGCAGGTTCTTTTCGGCGGTCACCGCCCGCCGCTACAGGTGGCAATTTGCAAAAT
>JGI1221J13441_10001031_pt1 | contig 11921 bp, 14 predicted proteins | sample LakVidmifraction_4_FD_13441 | JGI IMG/M metagenome (IMG submission 13441) | reverse complement strand
AGAGAGCAGAGAATTTGGAAACTACCCCCTAGCGAGGATCGCGCAAAGCTACGTTCAAAAACATACGGTGGAATTGCAAAAGCAATGGCTATGCAATGGGGTAAAAACTAACAACTCACAACTAATGAAATCAAAAGAGATACTACCAATGTGTCAGGCAGACATTAATACTTTCCTGCATGATAATGGAATTAACGTGATGCCTCGCAAAGTGAAAAAAGGTTTTGTGTTCATGCTATTTAAAAACGACAAGCTGATAAAGACCGGTGTGGAAGTCTACGAAGACTGGGAGCCGGGATTGCGCGCCGTGTCTGCCAAAGTTTTTAAGGCAATTAACAAACAATAGAATTATGCAAAAAGTATTAGAGATCAAAAAAATAGTGAGCAATGTTTTTAATGTGGAAATAGATACNAAAGGCCGCAATAGCGACCAAGTGGCCGCTAGGGTTTGTTTTGTGAGGTTAGTGTCTGTATTGACCAATAAAAGTGTTTACGCCGTTTGTGGCCTCATAAATAGAGATCACGCCACCTGTACTATTAACGACAATAAATTCAGCTCAACTATTAACGCTTCAAAGCGTTACAGCGCAATGTATCAAAGATGCCTGGATTTAGCAGGCGGCGCAGGCGCAGACCCTTATATACAACTTGGAGAAATGAAAAGCATTGTCTCTAAACTAAAAAAAGAGATTAAAAAATTAAAAAACCAATCAATACCTGATATCGATCCAGAAATATTAAGCCTCCTGGCTCAACTCAAGGGAGATGGAGGTAACTTTAAGGAAAACAAACTAAGGCCGCACGTCATTTTCTATAATCGAACGATACAAAGCGCACAAGAAAGCGTCTAATTGTGCTATTTATAGTATTTTACTTTATATTTGTTACAACCGCTCACAACCGATATGACAACCTAGGTATGTTTGTAAAGCCCTGTTCTTATTGGTTTTTTTAATCCTTATGACAACTATGACGGTAAAAAAAAAGTTACGCGGATAAAAGTAAAAAAAAGTAAAAAAAAATAGAAAATATATTATTGCGATAGATTTTTACCGTCACAGTTGTTATTAAAAACCTCAACATCAATAAAATTAAGGTCTAACGGGATTTGTTGCGTTGTCATATTGGTTGTATGACGTTCTATTTCCATACAACCACCACAAAGCGTACAAGAAAGCGTCTAATTGTGCTATTTGTAGTATTTTACTTTATATTTGTTAAAACATTAACGAATGATAGCTGAACTAGCGAAACGGGATAAGCATTGGCGCAAGGTTGCTTTAAGCCTCTGNAAAGACAAGAGCATGGCCGACGATATTGTACAGGAGATGTACCTTAGAATGCACGAGGTAAAGCGCAAGTATGAAGAAATTAACAACTTCTATATTATCGTCACTATGCGAAATATATTCTACCAGCGATGCCGTAAAGCAAATAAAAAGGAAGGTTTCGACTTATGTAAATTAGTGGATTCTAATAACTTCTTTGAGCCTAGCGACCGCGAGGCCGAACTAATAGATANGTTTAATGAATTACCTTGGCATGAGCGCGAGCTTATGTTAGAAACCGCTGACAAGTCGTTAAGGGATTTGGGCGCCGAAATTCAGATCAACTACCAGTTCATTCACCGAACCGTTACTGCGGCTCGAAAAAAGNTTTTAAATGATTAAGGACGAAACATACTACAGTAATCTGGATAAGCGGACCGCTGAATATAAAGACTGGAAAAGCGAGGGATTAGGCGATACCGTGGAGAAGATAATTAAAGCGACCGGCCTAAATATTTTCACCGACGGCAAAGACTGTGGATGCGAAGATCGAAAAAAGAAACTTAATGAGATATTCCCGTACCGTTTTAAAGCTAGATGCATGAGCGAAATCGAGTACAGCGAATGGAAGGAGTTTAGAAGCGTTAGGCGCCTTCAGTTGGATGGCAAGCAAGTACTATTTATTACTAATCTTTTCGCGGATTTNTTCNNACGCAAGCGTCAAGAGATATGCGGCACATGCAGCGCAAAACCTATTTTAAAAATGATAAATAAAATAGATAAGGTTTACGAAACTTATAAATAAAACTGATTAATCAATTTATATCATTATGGCAGCACGAGGAGGAAAGAGAGCGGGAGCAGGACGCAAGCCTAAGGCGGACGAGACGAAGTTAATAGAAAAACTTAGCCCTTTAATGCCAATAGCTTACGACGCTTTGGAGGCCAACTTAGCGAAAGGCGAACCATGGGCGGTTAAGATTGCTTTTGAATATTTCTATGGCAAACCGAAGCAATCTATTGACCAAACGACAACTGTTAACATTAGCGACTTTGACATTAAGGAGGCTATAGATTTTAATGATTAAACTAAATCCGAAATTTAAACCTTTGTTCAATAGTGATAGCAGATTTTTTGTTATCACGGGCGGTCGTGGTAGCGCTAAAAGTTTCAGCGTCGGCGCTTGGTCGTCTTTGTTATCAATGGANAGACGGACACAAAATACTTTTCACACGGCAAACAATGNCAAGCGCTCACTTATCTATTGTGCCAGAATTTCAGGAGAAGATGGAGCTTTTAGATATTGGTAAATACTTTAATACCAACAAAAGCGAGATCGTTAATAAAGGTAGTGGTAGCGAGATAATATTTAAAGGCTTAAAAACCTCCAGCGGTGACCAAACTGCGAACCTAAAATCATTACAAGGCGTCACCACATGGATCATGGATGAAGCGGAAGAGCTCACGGACGAAAGTATTTTCGATAAGATAAACTTATCGATAAGGCAAAAAGGAAAACAGAACAGGGTAATATTAATATTGAATCCAGCGACAAAAGAACATTGGATTTATAAGCGCTTTTTTCAGTTGGCAGGGATTGAGCCTGGTTTTAATGGAACTAAGGGTAATACTACTTATATACATACCACCTACCTAGACAACGCGCAGCATTTAGACAGATCGTTTTTAGATGAAGTTGCTAGGATCGATCGCGACAACCCGAAGAAGTATGAGCATGTTATTCTAGGAGGTTGGCTGGATAAAGCAGACGGAGTTGTATTTGATAACTGGAAGTTCGGAGCGTTCAATCCAGATAGGCTACAGACTTCATTCGGCCAGGATTTTGGTTTTAGCGTTGACCCTACCACATTGGTAGAGGTAGCTATCGATCGCAAGCAGAAGATAATTTACCTAAAGCAGCACCTATACAAGACCAAATTAACGACAAGCGAGATCGCGGTGGTTAATATAGCTAAGGCAGGGCGGAATCTGATAATAGGAGACAGCGCCGAACCAAGACTTATAGCCGAACTGCAAAAGCTAAGGGTTAATATTATCGGCGCCGTAAAAGGTCCCGGGAGTATTACCGTTGGCGTCTCGATTATGCAGGATTATTTATTAGTAGTTGATCCCGAGAGCGAGAACCTTGCAAGCGAACTTAATAACCACGTTTACGCCGATAAGGGCAGTAAATTATACGTCGATAACCATAACCATATTATAGACGCTATCCGTTACAATGTTGCATTTCAATTAATTAACAATCATAAAACAGACATACGATGAAATTAGATAACGAACAAGCAGATATTTATTTAAGCGAAATTATACATAATGCGCAGACCTTGAAACGATAGCTTTTTAGCTATGTAGGTGTAACCGCGACACCCACGCACACCTGTTGTTACACCTTAAAAACTTTTCTAACCACTTACTTTCAATGCTTTACAAACATCGTTACACCTGTTACACCTTAAATAAAGTTACGCGGTTATAAAAGTGAAATTTTTTAAAAATATAAAATATAAATTTTTTGTATTGCTTTTAGGGTGTAACGGATCAATCAAACCGCATAACATACTGTTAACCATTGCTTAACAGTATAAAATAGGTGTAACCATAGGTGTTAAGAAGGTGTAGCGGTTACACCCTCAAAAAAAAAGTAAATTTTTAAAAAAAAAGTTATGACAGATCAATATTATATATGGATAGGTAAAATAGTTGAAGGAATATTTCAGGCAGGTATTGCCGCTTTGCTATTCTTTTTAATCTGCCTGTTTTTAAGGTTCGCGTTTTTAAGGCTTTGCGCGACGGCTAATTTATTTAAAAGATTTTTTCAGTTTCTTGTTTTTAGGCAAAGTTTTAAGCGTTTCCGGACGCTATACGCCAACAAAAGCCTTATGGCAAAACGTGAGCGCCTTCGGGAATGGAATTATAGGAATAGCGAAAAAACACTAACAAGTAAAGACATTGAAGACCTGTTAATTATGGCCGAAGAACCGTTAAACCTGTGATCTAAATATTAATAACAAACACTCCGAAATTATGGAATTAGCATATATATTTTTAGGCGCGGCAATGTTCTCAATACTATTAATTGAATACTTAAAAAACAATCGATGAGAGTAACCCTTCCCGAAGACATAAGCGAAATAACATTATTGCAGTTCCAAAACTTCATTAAGCTACAGGAGCGTGAAGATCTAACCCCATTGGAGCACACTAAGCGTTTAGCATCAATCTTTACAGGGATTAGCTACAACGATCTAAACGGCGTAAGCTTGCGCGACCTAGGAGACGTTAGGGCTCAAGTGGAAAGAGCGCTAAATAAGGAGGCTAAATTTAAGGCTAAGTTTATTTTAGGAGGTGACCCTTACGGTTTTATAACTAATCTGGATCAGATTACCGCCGGTGAATACATCGACCTTAGTGAGTACGACACGGGCGCCGCCGACATGCATAAGTTAATGGCTGTGCTATTCCGTCCGGTAACCAAATCGGATGCGGTTGGAAACTATGAGATTGAACCCTACAACGGTACAGGCGAACGCGCCGAACTGTTCAAGCAATTGCCGATGAATATAGTAGACGGAGCAATGGTTTTTTTTTGGCTTTTGGCGAAGGAATTAAAACAAGCTATCCCGAATTATACAGCGCAGGGAATAGCGAAGGCGAAAGCGCGCACCGCTATTTCGAGAAATGGCAATGGTACGCGACCATTTACAGATTAGCCGCTGGCGATTTGCTGAAGTTAGACCGGATCACGGGCGAGCCGGTACATAAATTTCTAACGTTCCTAGCGCATGAAACCGACTTTAATAAATTGCAGTCAGACTTGCGCAAGGGCAAAAACACTACAAGATTATAGTTAAGGCTACCGCTTTAAAACAAATCGCGCCTGTTTTCATTCTTAAAGGGATGAACCACTACAGCGAACTTTTAGGATATATTAAGCAGCTTGGAGAGGCTGACCCCTTTGTTAACACAATCACGCAGGGCGATTTTGAGGACGTGGATTTGGATAAGTACAATCTTTACCCACTTCTGCATATTCAAATAAACGGCGGCAACCTTAACAACGGGCAAGCCATTACATTGAGCGTTCAGATTGGATGCCTTCAGCAGCGCTCCAGCGTTAACGAGAAGCCGGATAAATTCTGGGATAACGACAACGAAGTCGACAACCTTAACGAGACTTTGGCGGTACTTAATAGGCTTTGGCTAATTATGTACAGGGATTTTGACCGCAATAATATAACAGCTAGCGAAAACCCACCATTAGAGCCAATGATTAACGCATACGACAACGGCCTGGACGGCTGGGCGCTCACCTTTGACGTCACAATGCCTAATACAGTTATAAACCTATGCCGGTAAAGGAAGCATTAAGCGACTTTGGCAAGTACTTAGTTAAGGAAAGCCGTAAGAACCTGACGCGAAAAGGAAAGCGCGACCGGGGTGGGCTTTACGATTCATTGGATTACGAAGTAAAAGTATCAAAGAACAGCTTTGAGTTTACGTTCCTTATGGAAGATTACGGACCCTTCCAGGATCAAGGCGTAAAGGGCAAGACCTCCAGCAGTAAGGCGCCTAAATCGCCTTTTAAATTTGGAACCGGTACAGGTAAAAAAGGAGGGCTAACCAAGGCGATGCAATCATGGGTAAAGCGCAAGGGTATACGCTTTAGGAACCGAAAGAGTGGGCAATTTATGAGCTACGAAAGTACGGCCTTTGTAATTGCACGCAGCATTTACCTAACAGGTATAGAGCCTACAAGATTTTATAGCCGCCCGTTTGAGCTTGGATTTAAAAGGTTACCAAATAAAGTGGTGGAGGCTTACGGTTTGGAAATAGAGAAATTTTTAAAGCAGTCGACAAAATGATTTTTACACGTTCACCATACTATTTAGATTTTGATATAGCCCCCGAGGTTTCTGCGTTTACTATTGCCCTTTATATCTGGAGCGGTGACAAGAATTTCCCACCGCAAGAGGTTACATATTCTATTACAAGAGAAAACCCAGAACAGACAGCCGCGAACATTAGGCAGGATATAGCGGCGTTTATTAATGACTTTATAGAGCTTAATCCAATAGAGCCAAGTAGCCAGATAAACGTTAACCGCGCGGCCGTTTGGATTGAGTGGCGCGTATTCAATGATAACGATGGCCAGGCTTTTTATACCGGCCAGGATATAGCGTTACGAGGTTATTACAACGGCGGGGAAGCGGAAAATACCACCAACAATAAAAAGATATTAATTGATACCCCCGAAAATGAGGGCAACCGATTTTTTTACGTACCGGTCGCGGTGCCTGTAGATGCTACAGTAACATCTTACCCTGCGCAAACCATAAATGATAACATTAGTTTTGCCGCCTCTAATTTTTCTAGTGAACAGTTCAGGTATATTAAAATTGACGTAGGGCGCGCCGGCGCTGAAAATTATATTGAAGTGACCGCCGGTGCTGAAAGTGTTTTTATATACCCAAAAAGTGAACCGTTAAGCAATCCCGTGGACGTTCATTTCATTAACAAAAACGGACTGCAACAAATCCTGCCATTCTTTAAAAAGCGCACCGATAGCCTAAAAGTAGAGCGCGAGAACTACCAGAATGCGCAAGGACGCGGCGCGCACCAGTTCAAAGAAATAGGCGTTAACGGTCGCGCAGGTTTTAAAATATCTAGCGGATTTGTAGACGAAAGTACAAACGAGGCTTTTAGCCAATTGCTGCTTAGTGAACGCGTATGGATTTACGAGGGCAACAAACTTGTACCGGTAAATCTTGACACAAATAATATCGAATTTCAGACGCGCGGCAACGACAAGTTAATTAACTACGATATAGATTTTAAGTATTCATTTAATCAAATAGCGACATTTTGAGAACTGAAATATATATCGATAATCAAATAGTGGATTTATTTGAGGACGAAAATATTGAGATCACCTCCTCCATTGCAGATGTTGAGGACATTACCAAAAACACTACCGAATTTTCAAAAGCATTTACCGTTCCTGCCAGCGATAATAACAACCGTTTATTTAGGCACTACTACAACGCCGACGTTGATAATACTTTCGATGCGCGCGTAAAGGTGACAGGTCGTATAGACTTGCGCGGCGCAATTTTTAAAGTGGGTAACTTCACGTTAAGAAGTGTAAGGGTTCGCAATGGCAAGCCGCGCAGCTATAAAATTAATTTTGTTGGGAATCTTATTAATTTACGAGACAAGCTAGGAAATGATAAGATCGCAGATTTACCCCTATCACAATTTGACCACGATTATAACAGCGCAAACGTATTGCAGGGTATGAACCCCGTAACGGGAAATCTATTTAATAGAGCGGTTGTTTATAGCTTATTGTCCACGCGGCAATTCTATTATAATAGCGACGTGGCAGACAAGGGTAATTTTGAAAAGCTAACTAATATAGCATGGAACGGCGCCGAAGGTGACAACGGGATCAATTATAAAGACCTCACGCCATCACTTGGGATCTTAAACATTATAGCGGCCATTGAGCAAAAATATAACCTTAACTTTAGCAGGGATTTTTTCGGAAGGCAGGTTTTTAAAAAGCTGTATATACTTATGAGCGGCGCCGAAAAAATAGGAGGTGATAGCCAATATATTGATTTTGACGGCGGCGATAACGCAAACGTCAACTTCCAGAATGATACAGGAACGTTTTACGCTGCCAACACTTCAGCGAGCAACGATAAAGTAACCTGGGATATTGGGCTTAAAATAACGCCGCAACCGGGTTTTGAAAACACTCCCTACACTATGATTATAGAGGTCGATGAGCAAGACCGGATAAAGCAGAAAATTACCGGGAACGGCTCTATTATAACGCGATTAGAGAACGCGGGAGAAAAGACTTACTTACTTAAGTGTAAAGTTATTAGCGATACACAGTTTGAATACACAGCCACTTTTAGACAAGAGCGTTACAGCACCCGAAACGATGAGCCGTCTTTTCAGTTCTTTACCACCACAGCCAGCCTTAGCGCAATATCTTCACTATTGAAAATATCTGAAAATCTGCCGGATATGCAGATAATAGATTTTTTAAAGGGATTGTTTAAGGCGTTTAAATTGGTGGTAATCCCTACTGGCGCTAATAGCTTATACATTAATAATATAAACGATTATTACGCGCAAGGTGAAACTTTAGATATTTCGGATTACATAGATTTTTCTAGCTACGATGTTAGCCGTGGTAATCTTTTGAAGAAAATAGAATTTAAGTTTTCAGAAAATGACACCATATTAAATGCGCAGTTCAAAAAAAATACAGGCATTGCGTATGGTGACGAGATCGCAAAGTTAACGGATAACAACGGCAAGCCTTTGGATGGAGACAGCAAAACAATAGAATTGCCTTTTGAAAACATGCTATTCGAACGCCTTAGGGACCTAAGCGACAAGAGCCAAACCAGCATCGGCTACGGCGCTATGATAAACGATACATTGGAGCCGGAAAAGCCAGAAATAATGCTACATTATACTTTAGGTATTAGCATTGTTAACAATGCTTTAAAATTTATAGGTGACCAAGGGGAAAAAGTAAATGTACCTGGAACGGTAACTGCCCCCAGCGCAAAAACAGGTAACACGCGCCTTGCGGATGCGTTCCTCTTTGGTAGCGAATTTGATTATTATACAGGTGAAAAGACGGAAAACAACCTATACAGCACCTACAATCTGCCATATATAGAGAGCCTTTTCAATATTAAGCGACGCAACTTCAATTATACCGCATATCTACCACTAGTCACGCTCTTGCGATTAAAATTAAACGATGTTCTAAAAATTAAAGGGAGCTATTTTCGCATAGATAATTATGATACAAATCTATTGACCGGAAAAACATCTTTTAAATTATTTAATTCATTTGACAAAACAGTTAAAAGCGTAGAGCAGACAGCTATTGAGTTGAATGGAGACGGTTTAAACGACGTTTTCAGCGTCTACACACCCTACAGCCATGAAGTTACTTTGAACGACACAGGCGACGGCGTGGGGTTTGTGAATGTTTCGCAGGAAGGCGCTAATATTACATTTACTTTGACCGATAATACCACCGGGCAGGAGCGCAACGCCAACGCGATAATCCGGCGAACATCAAATAACAAACAAAAAATCGCATTCATTACACAATTATCCCAATGATAAATGAAATTATAGACGCCCTGCACACTAAGGAGCTAAAAAGCACCGGAAAATATACGCGTTTTGCACGCGGCTCAAGGGAATACACCACTAGTTTACGTAAAGGTTTAAAGAAATTATGGCTATAAATAAAGAGATTAAAATAAACGTAGACGCCAAAGGCGCGAAGCGCTCAATAAAAGGCGTTAAGGACGGTTTAGATGACACGGGTAAAGCTTCCGGTAAGGTTAACGATAAACTTGATACCTTGACAGGCGGCGCTATTTCTAAGTTTCGCAAAATGACCGGAACTTTAAAAACGGTCGCGACCGGATTTAAGGGAATAGGATTTGCGATAGCTGCGTCCGGGATTGGTCTGCTTGTTATAACAATAGGAGCGGTTATAGCGGCCTTTAAATCGAGCGAGGAAGGACAAAATAAGTTTGCTAAACTCATGGGCGTAATTGGCAGCGTTACCGGTAACGTTATGGATTTGGTGACAGATTTTGGTGACGCCGTTATCTGGGCTTTTGAGGAACCCCAAAAAGCTATTGAAAAACTAGGCGATTTAATTGCGGAAAATGTTATAAATAGATTTGTCGGCCTATTGGAATTAGTACCGGCATTAGGTAGCGCAATAGATGAAGCGTTGAGCGGTAATTTCAGCGCAGGGGCTAAGATAGCAGCAGATGCATTGGGGAAGGTCGCTTTAGGAGTTGAGAACGTTACCGATAAGACTGGCGCGTACATTAGCGAAATAGAACGCGAGGCAAAGACCGCCGCCGGGATTGCCGACATGAGGGCAAAAGCCGACAAGATAGAGCGTAAGCTATTAACCGAAAAAGCGGAGGCAGAAAGACGGATCGCGGAGCTTCGGGAAATTTCCGCGCGTAAGGATTTATATAACATCGAAGAAAGAAAAGCAGCTTTAGTTGAGGCCGGTAAAATTAATACCAGCATAACCGAAAAGGAAATAGGCGCGGCAAAATTAAGGCGCGATGCTATTGTAGCTGAAAATAAACTTTCCAAATCCAACAAAGACGACCTTAAGGCAGAAGAGCAAGCAAAAGCCGACCTTATTAATTTGGAAACCCAAAGCCTAAAACTTCAAAAATCAATTAGCGCGGAACTTTCTAGCGTGAACAAGCAAGCTTTAGCGGAGGCCGACGCGCTCACAAAGGCAGCGCAGGAAAAACTGGATGCGGATCTTAAGATCGCGGAGGAAAAAGCAAGCGAAGAGGCTAAAACGGAGCGCGAGCGTTTGGAAAAGATCGAGGAGATACGCGCGGAATACCGCCGCAAATCACAGGATTTGGAAGACGAAACCGAACTGGAAAAAATAGAGCGCACCCAGGAGCGCGAACTATTGGAACTGGACCGACTGGATGCAAGCGAACAGCAAAAGGCAGATATTAAACTTTACTACAGCCGTTTAATAAGCGACGAAAATACGCGCTTAAAGCTATCAGAAGAGCAGAAGCTGCAAGCTATTGAGGACGAAAGTAGTAAGAAAAAAATGCAGCTTCAAAAATCTGTACAGGGCGCGACCGTGGATATTGCATCACAAACCATTGGATTGGTTGGTCAAATAGCGAAAGAGGGTAGCGACCTAGCTAAGGGTTTAGCCGTGGCGCAGGCAACCGTAAAAGGTTACGAAGGTGCGCAAAATGCATTTACAACAGCGGCGGCCTCACCAATTACCAGCGTGTTTCCCGCTTATCCATTTGTGCAAGCCGGATTAGCGGGAGCTTTTAGTGCTTTTCAAATCGGTAAAATATTATCCACTAAAATGGACGGCAAGGGAGCCGCACCCAGGCTTTCTAACGGCGGCGGCTCACGCTCTAGCGCGCCCAGCTTTAACGTGGTTAAAGGCACAGGAGATAACCAGATAAGCGAGAGCATACAGGCTCAAAACAAAAAGCCGGTACAGGCTTTTGTTGTGAGCAAAAGCGTGACCAGCCAGCAGGAATTAGATAGGAATATAATAGACGACGCAAGTATTTGCAGGAATTAGATAGGAATATAATAGACGACGCAAGTATTTAAAGTTACTCTTATCCTCCAATAAGTGTAAAGTTACGGTTAGCCATGTGTTCTAAACAATTAAAGGGCTTTCAAGCATTGCCTTTTCGTAATATTTACAAAGTTGTTTATGTGTATATTCTCTTTTTCCATCTTTAGAAACCCAGTCATATATTTTTGGTCTGTACTTGAAGTATTTTTCTACATAATTAATGAAGGCTTGTGTGTATTTACCGCCCTTTAACTGTATAGAACAACGTTTATAATTAATAGCTTTGTTTAGGTATGTTAATGCAATTTGGTAATCTGGATCTTGTGTGTCTAAAATTTTACTTCCGCATTCGGGGCACGTTCGCTTCGCATTTACAACATGATCTATAGATAATTCTTGCCCTTTTAGTTTAGGTTCAAAATCACTCTCTACCCATCCTGCTATTGCTTCTAATTGTGCTGTGTAGCCTTTATGAGGT
>JGI1221J13441_10001029_pt1 | contig 11937 bp, 12 predicted proteins | sample LakVidmifraction_4_FD_13441 | JGI IMG/M metagenome (IMG submission 13441) | reverse complement strand
ACCCCGGTGCTACATATAACCCTGAAACATGTGATTGTACAGCTCCAGACTGTAATGACGAGTATGCAATAAAACTAGAAGAATGTGGCGATTTTGGTGTTTTGTTCTGGTCAAATTATGACTGTACGGGGCACTGTGATGCTCCAGACAAATGTGGTGAGGCTATTATCGAATGTGATGAGTTTTGTGGTGAATTAGGTACCAAAACAAATGAATGTGTTCAGCAGGGTGATGATTTTGAATCTGATTGTGTGTGTAATACACCAGATGATCTATTCAACCCAATACCATCCTTACCCGGACCTGACGACCCTACTACAGAACCCGGTCTTGAACCTGACCCGGATAGTGACCCACTTCCAAGTGACAACCCTCCAAGTTGGGATGGTCCCGATTTGCCAGACATTCCCGACGCTTTAACACCTCCACCCAATGATAGTCCTACTACTCCGCCTGTTGGTGAAGAATCAAAGTGGTTAAAGCCTATCAAAGAAAATACTGATGATTTAAAAGACCAAGTTCGTGATGTTGGCGGCGATCTTAAAAAAGTTGTGACTAATCAGGGCAAAGATTCAGATATACAGAAAAATATAGCTGGAAATATTGCAAAAGTCGTTGATAATCAAGGGGTACTAAGTGAAGATTTAAAAGTTATTGGAAAAAATACGGGTGCCATTGCAGATAATCAAGCCGTAACAGGTGGTAAATTAGATGGTATTATGAAAAATACTGGCGATACTGTCGAGGGTTTGAAAGATATAAATGAAAAGCTAGGTGGATTCAAGAAGGGTGAAATTACAGGAACTGCTGATCTCCCCACCAGTCGTGAATATGACCCTTTAGTAGATGAAGTTGCTGAATCCGTGGAGGGTGGTGTATTTGCTGTAGTTGCTGATTTTATAACTTCTGGTTTGCCACTTGTCGGTTACATTCAAGGCACTTCTCTTAATGTCACTGGTTCTGACCCGTCCTTGTCGGCTTCTCTCTGGGGTACCAATGTTGAATTTAGGATAGATCAGTACCAAGATATTTTAAATAAAATGGGCCTTGTCCTTGTCTTCTGCACTACTGTTGCAGCGTTCAATATAATTATAGGTAGGTGGTAAAATGAATTTCACATTTAGCGTTATTATGCAATGGTTTGGTAATTTAGCGGGGCGGTTTCTAACAGACAACGGACTTAAATTTATTGCTTATAAAGCTCTGATTTTTACTATGATTACAGTTACGTTTCCCGCTGTCGCAAAAAATATGCTCACTTGGCTCTTTGAAGGTATGTTATCCATTGCTGGTTCCGTTCCCGGTGTAGATGATATACATAGCAATGTAGCGCAATTTTCCGGGTTTGCTGGATATTTAGCATCTCAATTAATGATAGCAGACTGTATTTCAATTCTCTTGACTGCTGTAGTTATTCGATTAACTTTGAATTTTGTTCCATTTGTGGGTTAATTTTGGAAACTTTCATACAAGAATCTGTAGTGATTTTCATGTTCTTTTTTGTTTGCTTGGTCTGGTCAACGATAATATTACTATGGTTTTTTTTGGTCACATATATTTATTCATGCCTAACCGTTTTTTGGTTTAAGGTACACAAAATAATTAGGGGTTGGTAATGGCTATTCGTGTCGTCGATGGTGTACCGGGTTCTGGTAAATCTTTTTATGCAGTCAAACATCTAGTTGATACGTATTACACGAAAGATCATGCAGGTTATTATGTGCCAAAACCATTTACGCATATTGACGAAAAAACTGGGGTTAATACAGAACAAACTCTAATAATCGTTACAAATCTAGAAGGTCTTAAACTTCCCCATGTTTCGCTCGATGATGAAATGAGGGAAGCTGGGGGCGTTCTTACGTTTTGGTCCCATGCTTATCAAGAAAAAATAGAGAAAATAGAAGAACGGCGTATTTATATTGTCGATGAAGCTCAAAGGTATTTTAGGACCAAAGTTACTGGCGACTGGTCAGACGTTTGGTACTATTTTGAAAAGCATCGTCACTTCGGGCATGATATCTATTTACTGACGCAGAATCCCAAGAAAATTCATTCAGAAATTACAGCTCTTCTTGAGTATAGGATTCACGCTAAGCCTCGCGTTCGTTCTGTCACGGGTGAATTTCCGTATCAAATGATCTGTGACGGTGATATAATGAAGCGATTTGGCTATCGTCCGGATAACAAAATTTTTGATCTTTATAAATCGAGACGAAAAGGTGAAACCGAAAAAATTCATAATCCTGTTATGCGCTTTGTTGCTCTTGCCGCTGTCGCTTGTCTTTTTGTTGGTTTTGGTGGATATTATATTCTTAAGTCTAAGTTAATGCCGGGTAGTGTTACTTCTGCTGAGGCAACTATTATTCCCGTAGTGCCCCAGTCTGTCTCCGCTTCTGCTGTTTCCGCTTCTACTGTTTCCGCTTCTGCTGTTTCTGTACCGCCTGTTTCTGCTTTTACTGTTCCTTCTGGCAGTGTCTTAATACCTCTTAATACTATTGTTCGCTACATGAACGGTCGAGCTGTTGTAACATATTTCACCAAAGACGAATATTTTCCTGAAATTGGTTTTCCGTATCCATTAAAGAAAATTGGCGGTAAAATGTACGCTGTTATGGCTGTACCTGAGAAAATACAAGAAACGCCATCTGTTTCAATTATTTAGTTGCAGTATAACTAATAATCCTTGCAATATTATTGCATACCTTGTAAAGTGATTATATAGCAAGTGAGAATAATCTTAATTACAGGGTGGAAAAAATGGCTCAAACATACCGTATTACTCATACTAAAAATAACGTTACAAAATCGATAAATATTAAAAAATATTTATTGGATCATTTTGCACTTTCTTGCAATACTACTATTGAACAAGCAAAAAATGAAGCATCTATAGAAATTTCACTTTGTATGAATATTCTTGAGTCTCGTTTCATTACTGCTGATCTCATTTCTGAGCGTTTACTTTCATTACTAGTGGAAGACGTGATTTGAAATGATCTTGGGGTCGAGCTGGCGAGATATTACCAGCTTGACTTTAATCAATGTTTTATTTTCCCCATTACAAAGTTAATTAAATCTTTGCTTTCTCTTTCTTTTATCTTAGAACCCTTGTTTTTGTTAGCGTTCTGACTCTTATAATATATTCAGTTTGTCATTATCGAGCGAAGCGAAGACGGAAGAAATTTAGTCAATTTTTCACGGTTTTCGGTTTTTGAATAGAAGAATTTAACGCGTAGCATTTTTGATCTACAGGCGCACAATTTTCTTTTGCTGTTCTCGTTTTTACTGTTTCCGCTTTTGCTGTTTAATCTTAACGGCGATTCTGCCGTTATGCTCATCAGCCTCCTTGGTTGTCTTTGTTGCACTTTCTGCAATGTTCTTTTTTCTTTGTTGCTTAAATGTCAATTTACATATTTTTAATATAGTTATAAGGTGATTAAACAAAAAAAAAGGGCGGGAGGTGTATATAGCACCTCTTACCGCCCCCGCAATCCCAACCAGAGTGAGACAACGTTAAATGACAATTTCTAATCTATTACCAACAAACAGTAAAGAAAATAATCTTCCAATAACTCTCCCAGATTCTCGCCCGTGTAGCGACTTGAGCGAAACGGGCGAGAATCTGAGTCTACCTGTACAGGGACAAACCCCTATAGCATGTCCCTCTGTAAAGTTAAATAATATCCTTTCTTTTGCTTTTGATACCTTGCATATCTCTTTAGATTTATTCGGTTTAACACCAAAAATCATAGATAATTTAAAATATAAAAAAGAACTTCTCCAACTCTCCGACGAGCAAGAATGTGTTCACGATTTTCTTGATAATAATTCTGGTCTTTTTCGATGGAATTTACAGCGGACAGGTGCAAAAATGTACCCTTTTGTCCTACGTACTGGCGATTTAACTTTATTTATTTCGACTCGATCTTCTGGTTCTAAAATTCCTAATGCAAAACTTCAAATAGGTTCAATTAGTTGTCATCAAGATGTGCCTAAATTAATTAAAGATTTTCGCTTTTGGTTTTCCTGTATAGATGTGACCTTTGAAAAGGAGTCTGTTTCACGTTTTGATGTTTGCGCAGATTTTAAGCAAGATATTACGAAAACACATCTAGATCGTATCACTCGATTTGTTACTAGAGCACGTGATTCAAACGTTCGACATTCTGACCGAAAATTTAATTCTGTTTCTTTTGGTTCTGGTTCAATTATGTGTAGAATTTATAATAAACCCCTTGAATTAATACAAAAAAAATCGCAGGAAAAATCAGATTTTTTCCATTCTCTATGGTCTGTTGATCTTGGCACTCCTGTTACTCGTGTTGAATTTCAACTTAGACGTGAAGGAATTGTCCAGTTTTTTAGTAAAGAAAAAACTACTGTTGCAGATATATACAAAGGTCTTGAGCGTGTTTGGTCTTATCTAACGGCAAGTTGGTTGCGTCACTGCTCACATTTTGTTGATCGTAATAATTCAGGTCTTTCTATACTTTCTGAGTTTTGGAAACTTGTCCAGCTTGCTCCCGGTTTTATTGCTGTTCCTGCTGTTCGTGATCGGGGACAAAAACATATTGATATTGTAGCTCTACGAAAACAAGCTAGAGGAATTTACGTAACTATTCTAGCAGGTTTGGGCATTGGTTCTGAAAAGTTTTTTACAATTCTTGATACTGCGCATCAAATGTTGATTGACGATTTAAGCGAATATATGCGTTTTTCCGATTTCCATAAAGATTTTTCTACTCGTCAGACTCGTGCAGTTGTAACTTTTTAGGTTCCCTTTGCCATTCTAAAAAAAATCTTGCAGGGTGAATATCGAAAAAATAACAAATTGTCAAAAATTGTTTAACTGAAAACTCACCTGCCCCTTTTTCGTATTTACTGTATTGACTCTGCGATATTCCCAAAATATTTGCAAATTCAACTTGTTGTAACTTCATTCTTTTACGTAAACTTTTGATACTTTCAGTAAAATTATTATAATTTACTTGACACATCTTTTNCACTCCTGTAATAAATAATTAGTTGCTGGTCGAATATTGAAATCATAATCATTTTTTATTAAATAAGCTAAATATAACTAGGGGAAAAAAATGGCAGAACAAGAAAAAAAACAAGGTCTTCTAATCCGTGGCGAAATTGAAGTTGTTAGCGTTCAGGTTTCGGGAGATAAAACTTATCAGAACGCTCATATCCATTGCCGGGGTAGTAAGGATATGTTTCAAGTTTCTATACCTTCAAATGTACCCATTTCTAAATATGAAAGCATGCTGTTTCAAAATCATGAATTTCATATTGAAGAAATAAAAGGTAACAAAAACGGTAAATCTTTTCATTTTTATACATTTGCGATATGAAATTACTTTTTAGCATAATCAGTATATTTCTAGTCCCTGCTGTGGCTTCGGCTGGTGCAATTGGGTCTGATACTATTTTTGCTATAACTGTAATTCCTTTTATGTCACCCGACCCAGCTGGTCCCGAATACGCACAAGTATTTAATTTCTTTCTTACAATAGAAATATTTGCGGGCATGTTTGCTCTCTTTATCCGTGTTTTCATACGTACTTTCAGGATGTAAAATGGATGGAAAAATCGAAATATCTTTTACCTTGGAAAAGGGCAAAACAAAAATATTTACCTTTAGTCAGGAAGAGTTCAAGGCAATTATTCAGGCTTTTAAGGTTTATTCGTTTGTTCCCATAACTAGAATCGGAGATTATAGAAATGACTCCTGACACTTTATTTCTGCTGCATGGCATGGCTGGCATAGTTGCGGGGGGCCTGATTGCTTGGGCTTTATCCCACTAATGATTATGTACACTACTCTATCTTTCGCTGAAATTATGAGAGATATGAAAGAATTAAAACAAAAAGAAAACTTAAAAAAAGTATCTCAACCTTATGTCTCATTTATTAGAAATAAACGACAAAAGAGAAAAAAATAATGGATTTCTCAGTTGTAAATATAGATGTAACTGTGATGTACGTTGTTGTTTTAAGTGCCGCTACCTTCCTTGGTGCCACATGGTGCATCTCGAAAGTTGTTGGCATAATTAAAAAGTAATGGGTACTAATTTCGTCTCCTGGACGAGTTGAAATGTACCCATTAAATGTAGTTGGGAATAATCCCAAAAATTTTTGCCAAGGTGAATGATATGGATGCAATTAGTCTCGCTGCTGTTAGTTTAGATACAGAAACCGCTCTTGCTGCTGCTTTACTCGTTGTTACCGCTTATGCTGCACTGTGGGCGATTAACAAAGTAATTGGAATCGTTAAAAAATAACGTAAATAAATTTATAATAAGGATTAAAAAAATGGATTCAACTTCTATAGGGTTAGTAACCCTAGACACCACAACCGCGCTTGCCGCCGCTCTTCTCGTTGTTACCGCTTATGCCGCATTGTGGGCAATTAACAAAGTAATCGGTATTGTGAAAAAATAACTGTACAATACCTCTCACGAAAAAAAAGGTCATTATGAAACAATACATATTTCTTGGTTGTCTCTTGATGACCTTTTTTAGTTTCAACTCTCTTGTTTATGCAGAACAAGCATATTATTTCGAAATGGTGGCAAATCCTTCAGACGGTTGGTGTAATACTATACAAAAGAATTATACAGTAAATCTTTGTAATGGTGGTGTTTCTCATTCTTATACACCACACCCAACTATTGTTGCGACTATGATTTCATCAAGTGAGTGTAGATATTGGTATTTAAAAAAATTTACATTTGCAGGTCAGCTCTTAACTCAAGAAAATTTTGAATCTATTCAAAAAAGCACAATTGAATATGTTGACCCCACTTGTTTTGAATGTGTAGAACCCGAAACATGGAATGAGTCTACTGGTGCTTGTGAACCTCCACCACCACCACCATGCGACCAACCCGGAGAATTTACTGAGCAACAATGTTTTGAGGCTTACCCCGGTGCTACATATAACCCTGAAACATGTGATTGTACAGCTCCAGACTGTAATGACGAGTATGCAATAAAACTAGAAGAATGTGGCGATTTTGGTGTTTTGTTCTGGTCAAATTATGACTGTACGGGGCACTGTGATGCTCCAGACAAATGTGGTGAGGCTATTATCGAATGTGATGAGTTTTGTGGTGAATTAGGTACCAAAACAAATGAATGTGTTCAGCAGGGTGATGATTTTGAATCTGATTGTGTGTGTAATACACCAGATGATCTATTCAACCCAATACCATCCTTACCCGGACCTGACGACCCTACTACAGAACCCGGTCTTGAACCTGACCCGGATAGTGACCCACTTCCAAGTGACAACCCTCCAAGTTGGGATGGTCCCGATTTGCCAGACATTCCCGACGCTTTAACACCTCCACCCAATGATAGTCCTACTACTCCGCCTGTTGGTGAAGAATCAAAGTGGTTAAAGCCTATCAAAGAAAATACTGATGATTTAAAAGACCAAGTTCGTGATGTTGGCGGCGATCTTAAAAAAGTTGTGACTAATCAGGGCAAAGATTCAGATATACAGAAAAATATAGCTGGAAATATTGCAAAAGTCGTTGATAATCAAGGGGTACTAAGTGAAGATTTAAAAGTTATTGGAAAAAATACGGGTGCCATTGCAGATAATCAAGCCGTAACAGGTGGTAAATTAGATGGTATTATGAAAAATACTGGCGATACTGTCGAGGGTTTGAAAGATATAAATGAAAAGCTAGGTGGATTCAAGAAGGGTGAAATTACAGGAACTGCTGATCTCCCCACCAGTCGTGAATATGACCCTTTAGTAGATGAAGTTGCTGAATCCGTGGAGGGTGGTGTATTTGCTGTAGTTGCTGATTTTATAACTTCTGGTTTGCCACTTGTCGGTTACATTCAAGGCACTTCTCTTAATGTCACTGGTTCTGACCCGTCCTTGTCGGCTTCTCTCTGGGGTACCAATGTTGAATTTAGGATAGATCAGTACCAAGATATTTTAAATAAAATGGGCCTTGTCCTTGTCTTCTGCACTACTGTTGCAGCGTTCAATATAATTATAGGTAGGTGGTAAAATGAATTTCACATTTAGCGTTATTATGCAATGGTTTGGTAATTTAGCGGGGCGGTTTCTAACAGACAACGGACTTAAATTTATTGCTTATAAAGCTCTGATTTTTACTATGATTACAGTTACGTTTCCCGCTGTCGCAAAAAATATGCTCACTTGGCTCTTTGAAGGTATGTTATCCATTGCTGGTTCCGTTCCCGGTGTAGATGATATACATAGCAATGTAGCGCAATTTTCCGGGTTTGCTGGATATTTAGCATCTCAATTAATGATAGCAGACTGTATTTCAATTCTCTTGACTGCTGTAGTTATTCGATTAACTTTGAATTTTGTTCCATTTGTGGGTTAATTTTGGAAACTTTCATACAAGAATCTGTAGTGATTTTCATGTTCTTTTTTGTTTGCTTGGTCTGGTCAACGATAATATTACTATGGTTTTTTTTGGTCACATATATTTATTCATGCCTAACCGTTTTTTGGTTTAAGGTACACAAAATAATTAGGGGTTGGTAATGGCTATTCGTGTCGTCGATGGTGTACCGGGTTCTGGTAAATCTTTTTATGCAGTCAAACATCTAGTTGATACGTATTACACGAAAGATCATGCAGGTTATTATGTGCCAAAACCATTTACGCATATTGACGAAAAAACTGGGGTTAATACAGAACAAACTCTAATAATCGTTACAAATCTAGAAGGTCTTAAACTTCCCCATGTTTCGCTCGATGATGAAATGAGGGAAGCTGGGGGCGTTCTTACGTTTTGGTCCCATGCTTATCAAGAAAAAATAGAGAAAATAGAAGAACGGCGTATTTATATTGTCGATGAAGCTCAAAGGTATTTTAGGACCAAAGTTACTGGCGACTGGTCAGACGTTTGGTACTATTTTGAAAAGCATCGTCACTTCGGGCATGATATCTATTTACTGACGCAGAATCCCAAGAAAATTCATTCAGAAATTACAGCTCTTCTTGAGTATAGGATTCACGCTAAGCCTCGCGTTCGTTCTGTCACGGGTGAATTTCCGTATCAAATGATCTGTGACGGTGATATAATGAAGCGATTTGGCTATCGTCCGGATAACAAAATTTTTGATCTTTATAAATCGAGACGAAAAGGTGAAACCGAAAAAATTCATAATCCTGTTATGCGCTTTGTTGCTCTTGCCGCTGTCGCTTGTCTTTTTGTTGGTTTTGGTGGATATTATATTCTTAAGTCTAAGTTAATGCCGGGTAGTGTTACTTCTGCTGAGGCAACTATTATTCCCGTAGTGCCCCAGTCTGTCTCCGCTTCTGCTGTTTCCGCTTCTACTGTTTCCGCTTCTGCTGTTTCTGTACCGCCTGTTTCTGCTTTTACTGTTCCTTCTGGCAGTGTCTTAATACCTCTTAATACTATTGTTCGCTACATGAACGGTCGAGCTGTTGTAACATATTTCACCAAAGACGAATATTTTCCTGAAATTGGTTTTCCGTATCCATTAAAGAAAATTGGCGGTAAAATGTACGCTGTTATGGCTGTACCTGAGAAAATACAAGAAACGCCATCTGTTTCAATTATTTAGTTGCAGTATAACTAATAATCCTTGCAATATTATTGCATACCTTGTAAAGTGATTATATAGCAAGTGAGAATAATCTTAATTACAGGGTGGAAAAAATGGCTCAAACATACCGTATTACTCATACTAAAAATAACGTTACAAAATCGATAAATATTAAAAAATATTTATTGGATCATTTTGCACTTTCTTGCAATACTACTATTGAACAAGCAAAAAATGAAGCATCTATAGAAATTTCACTTTGTATGAATATTCTTGAGTCTCGTTTCATTACTGCTGATCTCATTTCTGAGCGTTTACTTTCATTACTAGTGGAAGACGTGATTTGAAATGATCTTGGGGTCGAGCTGGCGAGATATTACCAGCTTGACTTTAATCAATGTTTTATTTTCCCCATTACAAAGTTAATTAAATCTTTGCTTTCTCTTTCTTTTATCTTAGAACCCTTGTTTTTGTTAGCGTTCTGACTCTTATAATATATTCAGTTTGTCATTATCGAGCGAAGCGAAGACGGAAGAAATTTAGTCAATTTTTCACGGTTTTCGGTTTTTGAATAGAAGAATTTAACGCGTAGCATTTTTGATCTACAGGCGCACAATTTTCTTTTGCTGTTCTCGTTTTTACTGTTTCCGCTTTTGCTGTTTAATCTTAACGGCGATTCTGCCGTTATGCTCATCAGCCTCCTTGGTTGTCTTTGTTGCACTTTCTGCAATGTTCTTTTTTCTTTGTTGCTTAAATGTCAATTTACATATTTTTAATATAGTTATAAGGTGATTAAACAAAAAAAAAGGGCGGGAGGTGTATATAGCACCTCTTACCGCCCCCGCAATCCCAACCAGAGTGAGACAACGTTAAATGACAATTTCTAATCTATTACCAACAAACAGTAAAGAAAATAATCTTCCAATAACTCTCCCAGATTCTCGCCCGTGTAGCGACTTGAGCGAAACGGGCGAGAATCTGAGTCTACCTGTACAGGGACAAACCCCTATAGCATGTCCCTCTGTAAAGTTAAATAATATCCTTTCTTTTGCTTTTGATACCTTGCATATCTCTTTAGATTTATTCGGTTTAACACCAAAAATCATAGATAATTTAAAATATAAAAAAGAACTTCTCCAACTCTCCGACGAGCAAGAATGTGTTCACGATTTTCTTGATAATAATTCTGGTCTTTTTCGATGGAATTTACAGCGGACAGGTGCAAAAATGTACCCTTTTGTCCTACGTACTGGCGATTTAACTTTATTTATTTCGACTCGATCTTCTGGTTCTAAAATTCCTAATGCAAAACTTCAAATAGGTTCAATTAGTTGTCATCAAGATGTGCCTAAATTAATTAAAGATTTTCGCTTTTGGTTTTCCTGTATAGATGTGACCTTTGAAAAGGAGTCTGTTTCACGTTTTGATGTTTGCGCAGATTTTAAGCAAGATATTACGAAAACACATCTAGATCGTATCACTCGATTTGTTACTAGAGCACGTGATTCAAACGTTCGACATTCTGACCGAAAATTTAATTCTGTTTCTTTTGGTTCTGGTTCAATTATGTGTAGAATTTATAATAAACCCCTTGAATTAATACAAAAAAAATCGCAGGAAAAATCAGATTTTTTCCATTCTCTATGGTCTGTTGATCTTGGCACTCCTGTTACTCGTGTTGAATTTCAACTTAGACGTGAAGGAATTGTCCAGTTTTTTAGTAAAGAAAAAACTACTGTTGCAGATATATACAAAGGTCTTGAGCGTGTTTGGTCTTATCTAACGGCAAGTTGGTTGCGTCACTGCTCACATTTTGTTGATCGTAATAATTCAGGTCTTTCTATACTTTCTGAGTTTTGGAAACTTGTCCAGCTTGCTCCCGGTTTTATTGCTGTTCCTGCTGTTCGTGATCGGGGACAAAAACATATTGATATTGTAGCTCTACGAAAACAAGCTAGAGGAATTTACGTAACTATTCTAGCAGGTTTGGGCATTGGTTCTGAAAAGTTTTTTACAATTCTTGATACTGCGCATCAAATGTTGATTGACGATTTAAGCGAATATATGCGTTTTTCCGATTTCCATAAAGATTTTTCTACTCGTCAGACTCGTGCAGTTGTAACTTTTTAGGTTCCCTTTGCCATTCTAAAAAAAATCTTGCAGGGTGAATATCGAAAAAATAACAAATTGTCAAAAATTGTTTAACTGAAAACTCACCTGCCCCTTTTTCGTATTTACTGTATTGACTCTGCGATATTCCCAAAATATTTGCAAATTCAACTTGTTGTAACTTCATTCTTTTACGTAAACTTTTGATACTTTCAGTAAAATTATTATAATTTACTTGACACATCTTTT
>JGI1221J13441_10001028_pt1 | contig 11942 bp, 16 predicted proteins | sample LakVidmifraction_4_FD_13441 | JGI IMG/M metagenome (IMG submission 13441) | reverse complement strand
AAAGATAAGCCTTTTAGATATTTATAGTAAAAGAGACGCTAAGGATATATTTGTGGGTAAAGAAGAAAAGAAGATCGTAGTTATCATCACCGAGAAAGGTTAAAGAGTTTAAAGTGCCTTTGTGCACATTCAACTGTTTTGTCTTATTGTCAAGGTGGTGTATAATTTAGTTATTAAAAGTTCGTTATAAAACATAAACAAACAAAATGACTCCAGTAAATGAGATTCCTAAGAAAGTATATACGCAGTTTACAAATACAGAGTTAGATAAGATTGAAGGTGATCTTACAGACCTACTTTTGAAACATGGTGCTGATATTGTTGTTGAACCGTTTATAGGACAAAACGGATGTATTGAGGCTAGAGCAAAAATAGTTAAAGTAGTTAAAGCAGTAGATACAAATGAAACAAACTCAACAAATACAGTCGACACACTACTTTTGAAACATGGTGCTGATATTGTTGTTGAACCGTTTATAGGACAAAACGGATGTATTGAGGCTGGAGCAAAAATAGTTAAAGTAGTTAAAGCAGTAGATACAAATGAAACAAACTCAACAAATACAGTCGACACAACCGACAATTCCGTTACGAGCTAAGAGGAGAACAAAAGCTGACGAAACCTTGACGCTTCAAGAAATTGATTTTGTTGATAAAATTGCAAAAGGTAAGACTGCAAAAGTAACAGCGGTACAAGAGATTTTTGGAGTAGCTAATTATAGTAGTGCTTCTGTACGTGCAAATAGGTTGTTAAATAATGATAGGATTAAAGAAGCTATTGAAGAACGTAAGACAACTTTGAAAGATGCTTTGCTTAATCGTGGTGTAACTCCTGATAAGATTGCTTTGAAAGTTGATGAGTTACTTGAAGCAATAACTCCATTAGGCAGAAAAGATTATGCTTCTATCGACAAGGGATTAAAACATGCAACAGCTATATTTGGAGTTATTGATTTAGAGGATAACAAACATGATGTAAGGAATACCTATAATTTTATATTCTCAGCTCCTGTTCAAGAAGAAGTAAAGAAGATGGAGGCTACAATCAAAAGTATGTTAATCAAAAAATCAGATGTTTAACAAAATTAAGAAAGCATGGGTTATAGCTAATCAAAGTGAAGAACTTATAAACTCTCTAAAGAAGGCAATAGATGAAAATGCAGAGAGCAGAAACTTTGCACCCATATTTAATCCTAAAGAATTAAACGATGGTAAAGCTGAGTTTTTTGGTGAGCCTACAGAACAGGACATTTTANATCATGAGCGTGAGCTTAATGGCTCGTTAGCTTGGTATAAGAGATTAAAAAACCTATGAGTGATTCACTTAGATTTAGTCCCAAACCGCTTGTAGAAGACCATTATCACGTCAAAGAACTTATAGAATTACAAGAGAAGAGGGCTTGTGATCGTGAATATAGCAGGTTAGTAAAAAAAGAAAGGAGCGAGCTTGATAATGATATTGCTCAAGCTAAAACAGTTGAACTTATGGACTTCTGGTGTTGTAAGTGTAAAAAAGACTTTAAGGCTGTAGCTCAAAAGCAAGTAGAAGTTGATTGGTCAAACACAGCACAAAACGTAGCTTTCTATAAGACAAAATGTTTTAAAGGACACTGGGCCATAAGACATATAACTGATAAACATTCAGATGGGTATTGGGGAAGGTCAAAGTTTGTAGCGTTAGATAGGGGTAGACATGGAACAGACCTCTTACAGCCGTTCGAGGAAGGATATAATCTTTTATTTGGTAAGCCTAAAATATAATGGACATAGCATCAACAAGGATTTTGGTAAGGAAAGCAAAGCAAGCAGAACAGGAAGGATTTAGAACAGTTGAGCCTACTGATGATTTTATATACAAAGGTGAGGTAGTTAAATTGCCCTGCGATACTGTGTATATCTCGAATAGAGTTGTATCGATTGGTGATGTGGTTCTATTTGCAAAGTATTCACCAGATACAATAGAGATTGATGTGGAGGGAGAAAAGATGAAGTTTGTAATGATTGCGGATCTATTAGCTGTAATATAAACAAGAATGGCATATAAAAATATCAAAGAAGGCGCAGATGCAAGGTCTTCAATCCTTACGGGAATAAAACGAGCAGCAAAATATGTTGCACCAACTCTTGGCCCTGTTGGTATGACCGCTATTATTGAGTGCCCTGGACTTGATCCTATCGAGGCTGATGACGGCGTTACAATCCTAAAGCATCTTGAGTTTGAAAATAGATATGAACAGCTTGGTCTTCAAAAGATACGTAAAGCGGCACTTAGGACATCAACCGAAGGTGGAGACGGTACAGCGAGCACTGCAACGCTTACAGGGGCTTTAGCTGATGCGGCATACAAAGCATTATCTGGGGATTCTACTCGATCAGACGAGGTACGTTCAAGAATAAAAGAAGGTCTAAAAGAAACGCTCGCAATCCTTTCTAAAATGAAGCGAGACGTAACAAAAGAGGATGTCGTTAGAATAGCAACCGTATCGTCTCTTGATTCTGAAGTAGCAAAGATTATATCCGATATCATTTCAGAGATAGGGCCAACAGGCATCATTACAGTTGAAAAAGGTTCTCAGCTAGGTTACACAAAAGAAGTAGTAAAGGGCGCAAGGTTTGATAAGGGTCTTATATCAGAGTATTTTATGAATGATAGAGAGAAAGGTGTTTGTGTACTCGACAATCCTTATATAGCCCTAGTTGACCGTAAAATCTCCATAGGCGCACAGATTAAGTCTATAATGGACGCAATAGCAACTACGGGAAACAAATCGATTCTGTTCATCGCAGACGACGTAGATGGCATTGCACTTGCATCACTTATACAATCGTCAAAAAACGTAACGATAGTACAGCAAGATGGCAAACAGGCGACAGGAACGTATGAGGTTGCATGTGTAAGAAATCCTTTTACAGCAAGCCCATCAAGAGATTTTCTTAAAGACATGTCCGCTCTTACTGGTGCTACTGTTATATCAGAAGAAGCTGGAATGAAACTATCTGAAGCAGGTCTATCACTTCTCGGACAAGCTGAGAAAGTAATCATTACAAAAGACGACACTACAATAATCGGTTGTGCTGAAACACCTGCTCTAAAAGAAAGGATATTAAAGATAGAGGCTGACATAAAAGCATCAACATCTGAATACTCGACCCTTATGTTAAAAGAGCGACTATCAAGCCTCAAAGGTGGTATAGGAGTTGTTAGAGTTGGTGCATATACCGATACAGAGTTTGCTTCAAAAAAGCTAAAGTTTGATAATGCTATACGTGCGGCACAAGGTGCTCTTCAAGAGGGTATGCTTCCTGGTGGCGGATCAGCGATACTTGCAGCGTCTTTTAAGGTAAGCGAGCCTATCTTCAAAGAAGCTCTTACTGCTCCATTCTTTCAGATGTGTCAAAACGCTGGTATTAAAACACCACAAACACCAGATACAGAGCTAGGTATGGGTTATGACTTCAAGACAAAAAAGATAGTTAATATGTTTGAGGCTGGAATTATTGATTCATACAAGGTAACAAGACTGGTACTTGAATCTGCATCAGCTATAGCAATGGACGTTGCAGGTTATGAAGTTGCAATAACACACTCCGAAGAGGAGAAGAATGGCTAACGAAAAAACAAAAAGGCGTAAGAAAGAATACTACTCAATACTTCAATGGATTGTTGAAGAGGGGATAGTCAATGAGAAAAGCGAGCCTCTTGATTTTTATGACCACCCGTTTCTCCTTGATATCCTTACCGACTGGAATCCTCACATAGTAGTAAAAGCATGTGCACAAGTTGGTAAATCAGTTACCTTCACATTAAAGACATTGTTCGCAATCAAGTTTCTCCGTTTTAATGTTATCTACACGTTTCCCACAGATGAAGACGTACGAGGATTTGTTTCCACAAAAGTAAATAAAATACTACAAGCAAACCATCACGAGTTTGCAGGAATGGACACAGATTCTATCGAACGTAAAGAGATAAACGACCGCTTTGTATTGTTTAAGGGAACGGTATCAAAGACAGCTGCGATTTCAGACTCAGCGGATTTGCTTGTACATGACGAAGCTTCTAGGTCAAATCAGCAAACACTTGAAACGTATAAGTCTCGAACTAAAGCAAGCGACTACAAGGGAAGATGGATATTCTCAAACCCTACTACTGAAAAAGATGTTATGGATCAAGAGTGGCAGAAGTCTAATCAAAAGGAATGGACTATTACGTGTCCTACGTGCAAGGTTGAGCAGTTTATGGGCTGGCCTGAATCAGTTGATATACTTGCAAAAAGATTTAAGTGTAGACATTGTAATGCACACTTTGATGATGATGTTCGTCGTGCAGGTAAATGGGTAGAACAAAACCCAACGTCAAAAGATTCTGGTTATCACTTGTCTCATTTTATGGCAACAAAGATAAGTGCAGCGGAAATCATAGCTGATTCAGAGGGTGATGTGGAATACTTCAATAACTTTGTACTTGGTGAACCTTATAATCCTGGTGATATGTCCGTATCTAAGCGTACTATCCTTGATATATGGACACCAAAAGACATAAGTACAGGCAGATATTTTATAGGTGTTGATGTTGGAAACATTAAGCATTACACAATATGGTCTGATCGTGGAGTGGTTAAAATAGGAAAGTTTACAGACTGGCAAACACTTGACGATATAATCCTATTTTTTAAACCAGTAGCTGGTGTTATTGATGCAATGCCTGACAACACAATGGCAAAATACTATGTGGACAAGTATCCATTTATGCAAATGTCTTTCTTTCAGGAGAACACGTCAAACCCTCAAACGCTTGTATGGTGGGGAGAAAATGACAAGAAGGGGATAGTCTACTCGCATAGAGATAGAATACTTGATAAAATGCTTACAGATATGGTTACAGCTAAGTTTTTACTTGGTCTTGAATCAAATAAAGACTTGCTTGATTATATTAAACATTTTGAAACGCTTAGACGTGTTAAAGTTACCAACAATGCAGGTATAGAACGCTATGTATGGGATTCTACTACTAAAGTAGACCATTACTGTTTTGCAACGCTTTACGGGTATTTAGCACGTATGGCATCAGGTTCAGGTGTATTTTATAGTACCGACGGAGAAGAAGAAAAACCGTCTGTACTTGGAATAGATAATGTATACGACGTTAGTAAGATGTGGTCTGAAAATCAATAGTATGACAGATACAGAACATAAAATAGCAGTATACGTACCAGATAGTGAAGCAAAGTTGTTTTTGCTGTTTAAAGAGCATCAAGACATCATTACTTTACTATTAGAAAAAGATGTGTTTAAACAAAAAAACGCTGCGATTACTCTCAACTTCGATCACAAGGGAATGGTGCAAACAATAGAAAGAAGAGACTGGCTTTATAACGTAAGGCACGAATCAAAATCTATAAACACTTCCATTTAAAAATAGGTATGTTATAATATATAGGTCTTCAAGCTCAACCCTCAACAAAAGGCGAGCATCCCACAGCGGATGCTCGTTTTTTTAGTATACAAATGGCAAAAACAAAAATCGAATCATTAACAGATGAACAAAAAGTTGCTTTAGTAAAAGCAAGGTGGGAATCGTCGTCTTCTATATGGGATGTTGTATGCGATACTTACAAGCAAAACACTGCTATATACGAAAATAAGAACGAGTATCTTAATTCATTACCTGAACGACGTAAGAAGTTTAAGGTACAGGCTAACCGTATATTTCCTAACATGGAAGCTGTAATCAACTCTTTGATTGCAAACATTCCAGGTATTAACATTTTGCCATCACGTGACGGTATACCTGCACAAGAGTTTGCACGTAAGCTCGAATCTTTTTTAAGGAAAAAGTATACAGATAGAAACGTAAAAGAGGTATTTCGTATGGCTTTGCGAAACTTATATTTTGCAAGACTCTTTTCAGTTAAGGCATTTTGGAATCCATCACTAGGATTAACTGGTGATTTTGACTTTCGTGCGATTGATCCAAGAAAGGTTCGTATATGTAAAACAGCCCGTAAGGAACAGGACTCTTCTTTCGTAATTGAAGAGATTGACGAGTGCCTATGTGCATTGATTGACCGTTTTCCTGCAAAAAAAGAAATGTTGATGAAGAAGTACGGCTTTTCACTTGATAAAGATGGTGAAGCGGATCTTCTTGTAAAGAATCCTGATGTTACATATAAAGAAGCGTGGCTTGATGACTGTGTTATTTTTACTTTAGACAGCTTGCATCTAGGTACAATTCCAAACCCTTACTGGGACTGGGACGGTATTCTCGTTACTGATGAAGAAATGCTTAAACTTGAAGGTGACGGCTTAAATAATAATGAAAGTGTTACTGGAAAAGAAAGGCGTGATCTCTTGCAGAACATAAAACAAGAACAGGAACAGCGAACAAAAAGTGCGATTGCATCTGCGGAACAAGCACAAAACATTACCCCAACAGGTGGTGTCGAGGGTGTCGAAGGTGTAGACAATCTACCTAAAGACCCGTCTGATTCATCGTATGGTGGTGAAACTGTAAACTACAAGGCTTACTACTTTAATTACTTTGACCAGCCACGCAAGCCTTTTATCTTTGCTACTATATTCAACAACGAGAATACTCCTATAGGGCGAACAGACATGATTACTCTTTCAGCTGAGCTTCAGCGTGGAATTGATAAGAGAAAGATGGACATAGACGAAAACAGCGAGCTTGCTAACGGTGTACTTAAAGTTGATGCGTCTGTTATGGGTAAGTCTGATGCTCAGAGAATACGCTTTGAAACAAAAGGAATCATCTGGGGTAAGGGTGTTAAGGACGGTGTTACACGTGAGACAGGTCAAGCACTACCACAAATGGTATTTGACGATATGATTGATTCAAGGTCGGAGATTGATAACATTATGGCCGCAACATCAGCTTTTCGTGGTGATCGAGAAGGTCAAGAGACAAAAGCTGGACGACTTGCACTTATTCAGCAGTCATACTTGAGACTTAATGAGCTTGTACAAGTTGTTGATTACGCCGCTAAGGAGGTATTTGATTGGAGTATGCAACTTGCAAAGACAAGATATACCGAGACACATTACGCTAAGTGGATGGGCAAAGAAGGAGCACGTGAGGTTATTGAGATAATGCAAGATGATTTTGAGACAGGTTCAGAAGTGATAATAATTGCAGGTAAATCACTTCCTAAGGACGATGAGTTTAAGTACGAACAAGCTCAAAATGACGTGCTTAACGGCTTTATATCTCCTGTAGACTACCTAGACATTGCACAATATGACAATGCTAAGGAAATGGCAAAGAACGCTGTACTCTACAAACAGAATCCTATGGAAGCCGTAGGTATCATGCCAAATGAGATGCCTTTACCGTTTGAGGCAGGTAGTCCAACTTTGCCACAGATTACATCTCTTTCAGAAGGGTCAGGAGGGCTAGAAGGGCCTCCAACGCCTATGCCCGTAGCACCTACACAGTAATGTGTACTCGCTATCTGGGTTTTGAGGAAAGAGAATCCCACCTTTTTAAAAAAAGTCTCATCCCTCAAAACTCAGGTCACGAGCCTGAAATTATCAGCATTAGTTTGATCAAGCGGATTTTAAACAGTCACTATGACCAAGTTTAAGGTACGGCAATCATAAAACATATGCCACAAGCACAAATCGTAGAAAGTATGGAGGTGTTGAATAGTGAGGAAAGTGAAAATGTACAAACCGAAGGCAATGAGCCNGTAGCAACAGATTCGCCAGATTTACCAAATCCAACAAAACCAGAAACAGTCCCAGCTGAACCTGCGGAAACTGCAACACCTGCAGCACCAGAGTTATTCGAGCTACCAGACGGTAGAAAGGTGGACGGTTTGACTTTATCACGTGAGTTTAAGGAAAACTTCCTACCAGACTACACGAGAAAGTCACAAGAGCTTGCTCGACTCAACAAGGCACCAAACACGCCTGACATTATAAAAACTGAGGATATAGACCCAATGGCAGATCCAGGGTATGCCCCCAGGGACTACGCTGAGCTTGCAAAACAAATCGAGGAGAGAACACTCCGAGCTTTAGAAGCAAGGGACAACAAAGCAAAAGAAGGTGCAATGGCAATCGAAAACGCAGTAACTGAACAGTTAAACGCTGTAAAGACTATTGATAAAAACGTCAACGAAAATGCTTTATTCCTCCATGCTACGAAGTACCATTTTACGGATTTAAAACTTGCACACCAGAATATGACAGACATGGCAAAGCTCGCAAAGAATGTAGAAACCACAACGGTTAAAAACATTCAAAAGCGTTCTGACCCAGTTTCGATTGTTCCAGGCGGTTCAGGCGGACAACGCCAAGACCCAAGTATGTTCGAGAATGCTAGGGACTATCTCCGAAGCTTACAACCATAAATTAAATGATTTTTAACACAGCAGTAACCACGACCACTCGTGAGTTTATTCTCAAGAAAGTATTTGACCAGGTTACCACAGGTACCCCAGGATTGATGACTTTCCTTCAGAAGCCAGAAGAGTGGCGAACTGGTACCTCTTATAAATTTGCTATTAAGCACACTGATACTACCAATGGTGGTAACATGGGCATTGCAGATAAACTTGATACCGATCGACAGAATGTACGTGTTCAGGCGGAATTCAACCTCAAAGCTTCAAACAAGCCAGTCGTAGTAGCAATCGCTGAAACGACAGCTAACATGGGCGATGAGCAGATTGTTGACCTCCTTGATACTGAATTTGACTCACAGGCACAGTCTCTTATTACTCTCCTCGCTCAAAACCTTTATACTGGAAACGGAACAGGTAATGACTGGGATTCTCTTGCAAACGCAGCTTCTGACTCTACCCTTTTTGCAACATACGGTGGACTTTCACGCACCACGTATCCTTCATGGAATGGTTACTACTTGGCTTCAACNGGTGCTCTTACCCTCGCCAAGCTTGCTACCGCCCACGATGCGACTACTGTCGGTGTAGATTCTCCTGACCTATGTCTTACAACTAAGGCACTTTGGTCTGTATATGAATCACTCCTTACTCCTTCAGTTCGAGCAAACTTCTCAACTTCAGGTTACCCTCGCATGAACGCTTTTGGCGGAGTACCTGCTTCAGCAGGACTTGGTGGAACTCAAGGATTTGTATATCTTACTTTCCGAGGAACCCCTATTGCTAAGGACGAACAGGTACCATCAGGACGATTCTTCCTTGTAAACACTACTGGATTCTCATTCGTAGGATTTGATTATCAGGATGAAAACATCATGAAGGCAAACTTCAAGAAGACATCAGACGCTGTTCCATCTGGAGTTCCAGGAAACATTAAGTCTACTCGTGGCTTCCAGTTCCGTAAGATGATGAGTCCTGTAGATCAGCTTACTAAGGTAGGATATCTCATTTACGCTGGAAACTTCGTAGCTACAAAGCCACGACTTCAGGGTACAATGGCTGGTGTTACTGCATAGTATTATCGTATTAAAAAACTAATGGGCGATGCCCAAAACTGCCTAAGGTTAAGAGCCAAAAGCTGAAAAACAAAACATGAACACAATTTCATTTCAGTCGGTATATCAAACAACTACTGCACAGGGCACCTTTAAACTAGGTGAACGAGCAGCGACCGCAGACGGACGAGAGTGGCAGTATGTAAAGTCAANCGCAACTCTTGCAACAGGAAACATTGTAATTCCAGTCGCTCAGACTGATGATGATCTATGGTCATCATCAACTGATAGTCAGGGACGAATTGTATTCCTTACTCGTGCAGCTTCAACAATGACTGTAGGAGCATTTGAGGACAGTCTTGGTGTTGTAAATCAAGGAACTGGTGTAGGACAAACTTTCAAGATTAGAACTAACAGTGCAACCACTCTTACTCTTTATCCTGAAACTGCTCTTACTACAGCTCTTGCTGTTGCAGACTCTGACCTCGTTTTCTTGAGTCTATCAAACGTCACTATTGCAGCTATTACGTCTAAACTTCAGCGAACTCAGGGTGCTACCCAAGTTTCAGCTGTTTCAGGCGATTTTGGTTGGATTTTGACTAACGGTGCAGGACGAGTTATGGCAGCAAACGTTCTTGTTCTTGGTGCAGGTTTCACCTCAGGTGCTGCTACTACTGGACAGGTTCTTGCTTCTGTTGCTGGTGAGGCTCCTCTTACGGCACAGCTTCTTGGTACAGCTATCGTAGCAAACGATGCTGGAAATCAAGGCGCACTCGTACGATTCGTTGTTCGATAGCTTTCCGTCTCGATCCCTTTACAGGGGTCGGACACGGGACACTACCGTAAAGAGGAATGACAAAGCCTCTATTTATAAGCTAGGATTAGAAAAAAAATGACAAACGCACCAATATCTAACCCAAACGATTTCAAAGTCATCGACTTCACAAACAAGACTGACTTTGATTTCACCCCTGAAATGGGCTGCATGTTCGACAGCCGCCCCATCTTTGGTATTTCAGGAGCAAATGGAGTTAAGTCGGGAGAAAGTATTAAATTGCCGTATCATATAGGACACAGGATTGCAGTAAACTTAGCGAAAGTTAAGATGATGAAATCCGCTCCTACTGATGCAGCTGGTATACCTACAGGCGTGCCTATTTGGACACCAGAAGCAATCGAAGCTCTCAAGGACTCGTATATAACAGACCTTTACACTGAACAGAGGCCAATCGCTGAAACTGAGGTGGACAGGCTCATGAAGAAAGTTGAAGAGCTTAATAAACTCGTACATTCTTCTATTGTTCAACCGCAAGCAATATCTACTGCAAACGTAGAAAAGGATAATTCTGAAGTAATTACATATAAAGACAAGCAAGACGTTATGGCTGCACTTGAAAAGAAAGGCATCAAATTTGATGCACGTGCAAGCAGAAGCGACCTTGAAAAGTTGCTAGCGTAATCAAAAACCAGCATGTATAGACAATTTTGATGGTGCAAGCCCATCTGCTGGTTACAAAAATATGGAACATATATTAGAAAAAGAAAAAATGGATAGTGTCAAAGCAATCGCTGAGTCAAATCTCAAGCTTAGCGAAGCTTTGTCTGATATAAGAAAAATAAAAGAGGAAAAGGTTAAGTTTATTATCGATCGTGAAAATGAGGCAATGATTGCTGTACAGTCTGTACTTCAAGACTCAAAAGAAATGCTCATAGAAGCAACATCAAATCATACTGATATACAGTTGTTTCTAGGAGAGGTTACTGCACTACACGAGCAGGTTAAACAAACAAGTGATGAACTTGATTCAGTTCTCAAGCTGTTTGTTGAAAGAAATCTTGCTGTAGAGGCAGATGTTAAACTTATAATTGACGATGTGTCGTTGAAAAGAAACAACATCGATATAGATAAAAAAAGAATTGAAAACGATATGGAGGCCATAAAAAAGAAGAACATTCAGGTATCAGAAGAAATGAGAAACATTATGTCAATAAAAGGAGCACTTGAAAGAGAAATTAACAGATTAAAAAAATAATATGGCAGAAGCAATACGAGACGAAAATCATGTAACGTCAACACTGCTGGAGTCGTCTACCACGCCAGGACTTACAATAAACGCTAAAGGAAACGAAGCAACAGGCAGACTTCTTGTTGAGGGCGGTGGGGGTGCATCTGTAACCGTAGCTTTGCCAACAGCAGGAGCTGTAAACGGTTCAAACCAAGTATTTACATTCGCCGCAGAGCCTATAATCTTAGTATCAGATAACATTACCCTTCGTAAAACATCATCAAACGGTACTCCCAACTGGACAGGTACTACTACCATTACTTTGGCTATTGCGCCAAATTATGACTTATATTCAATAATATAAAAATATGAAAAAATACATACTTATTATAGCTCTCGCTCTTTTTCTGATACCTTCCCTTGTATCAGCTCAAAGTTTTACAGCTGGCTGGTTTTCAACAACCTCAACATCTACAGTAATATCTCCAAATACTCGTGCTGGAGTTCTACAAGCA
>JGI1221J13441_10001025_pt1 | contig 11964 bp, 7 predicted proteins | sample LakVidmifraction_4_FD_13441 | JGI IMG/M metagenome (IMG submission 13441) | reverse complement strand
TCTTGTTCACCTCCTTGTTTACTCCAGTAAGATTGTTTTTCTTATTTTCTTCAAAGACTTCCTATCCTTGATGTCAAACTCTAAATTGTTTTTACTGTAACCCATGAACAACCAGAGCTTATCTTGCGGGGAATAATCGCTGAAATTAACTCCAGACTGCTCTTCGCTGTTGTAGTATTCCTCGTCGCCTAGTAGCTGCGCTTTTGTTAGCCCGTAATACTCTTGTATTGTTGCGGACGGCAAAGCAGTAAGCATTTTATCTAAATGGCTTGCTATTTTTGCGAAGTATTCCATTTTATCCTCCTTTGTTTCAGCGTTACCGAAGCGCTCTATGTCTTGTTTCAGCCTATACCCTTCGTCAGATACAGGGTTAGGTAACACCCCTCCAAAAGTGAAGTCCTTTGAACCAATACCTTCTATGCTGCCATAAACAGCCGTCTCTAAAACAAGGGTTGCAAAGCTGCCTATGAACGGAACCGATCCGAAGTTACCGAGTATTGCCGCTGTAAGCATGCTCTTGTCTGCCTCCGTAGGCTCGTCGTCTTCGTCTTCGCTAAACAACCAACCAAGACCGCCGGATAGCCTATTTGCTAAGAACGTGTACATGAGCGGCTGGGCGAATCCGAAGTTTAGTACAGATAAAAGATGTCTTGAATAGCTCCCTTTCATATCCTTACCGAACAGCCCGCGCTTGATCTCCATTAGAGAGGAAGCTGTGTTCCTGTAATTCTGTAAAGGAGAAGTCACGTACATCGTAAACAATTTACCGATAGCTTTTTTCTGGAGCGCACTTTTTCCGAATCCAGTCTGCGCTTGCTGAGAAAGCTCAATAGCAGATTCGAACCTATTCATAGCTTCGCTGTGTGCTTCTTTCTCTGTCTTACCTTCAGATAAAAGTTTAGACTTCCAACTCGAATAAACAGGCACAACGCCAATAACACCACCCATATCTCCAAGTTTTACGTTCGTCATGAGCTTTGATAACCCGAAATTCAATCCTCGTTTAGCTTGACCGTACAAGAGTTTTCCTTCTTGAGCCGCTTTCGAGGATTTATTTTTATCTACTTTGCTTATGTTTAAGCTAGAAGAAGTCGCAGTATCTAAGCCTGTTGTTAGCTGAGAAATATCCTCGGAGTTCCAACGGTTCTTAACGTAGTCGCTTTCTTTTAATAGCATCTTCGCATCCTTGTAGTATGTTCCCCAATTCTTATAAGCTGCCATAGCGTGTTTGCCGTTGGCTAGGTAGGGAATTGAGCTAGTAGCAGAGAGTAACTGGTTAAACATTATCTTAGGCTTAACAGCTAACGTGGAGCGAACTATGTTTGACATGATGAAGTTCATAACCTTTGACTTCCCATCTTCGATAGAGTTTCTAGCAATATCATGCTCAAGATAAGTTCCTAGGTTCTGGATTAACAGATTGTTAGGCTTACCTCCTGTGCTTGTGTTAAGCGCCTTGTTGTTATCCATGACAACGCTCTTGAACGTCTTGTCTCTCAACAAGGAGTCATATACCCTGTGAATATCAGCAAAAGATTTGTAATGCTCCATTTCAGATATATACTGCGCCAACGAAGCGTTGACATCTACTGCCATAATAGCGTCTTTAGAGTTTGTTCTTTCTTTTGTGCTTCCTCCGGCGGCTGTTCTAGCTATCATTCCAGATTCAAAGAAATCATCTTCCAGACCTCCTGTTTCCCTGCTTAGTTTCCCTGCATAAAACTCTGGTCGCCCAAGAGAATGCCCGTACATACGCTTATAAGTTTCGTTAACCTCTCCGTAGTAGTCGTCATAGAAATCAAACAAGAAGTCTCCGTAATCTTTTGTTTTACTGTTCAGTAAGCCATCTACTTGCTGCATAAATTCAGAATTAAATCCAGCAGCTTCAAAAGACGGGTGTAAATCCTCGTTCTTGTAGTGCATCACAAGGTTAAGTAATTGAGACTCGCTGTATTGAACCTTTCTAGCTTCTCTTTGCACTCCTCCATCCTTGTCAAGAACTTCTCCAACATTAAGCTCATGAACTTTACCTAATATCCTGCTCATTGCTTTCTGGCTCCCTCGTTTCCTACCTCCAATACTCTTTGTTGTTCCGAATATTTCTGCTTGAGCCTCCTTTACTCTACGGTTTTTCTCCATAATACCGCTTGTCTTATTTGTTGAAGAGCGTATTATATCTCTATAAAGACTCATCCAGCTTCCGCTATGCATGTGAGATTGACTGGACTTATCAATTTTTCTAAACAAGGTCTGCAAATCCCCCATTCCGCGACCCAGCATAGAGTTGTAGAAGCCCTTAACTATTGATGCTCTGACTCCTGTTTTTGAGTTCATTAATTCGCTTGATAACTGAGACGTTCTTTTGTCTCCTCTGTTAGCAGCATCAATAAGCTCGTCTTTTGCGGCATCAAGCTCATCTTTTCTGCGTTGTAGCCAATCAGCATAACTCTCCCTTCCTTGCTCGTAGGTGTTCACTAAGCCGTCTCTGGCTTCGGTAAGCAAGTCGAATTTAGCTTTTTTATCTTTTGTTGACCTAGCTTCAATAATATTAGCAGCGAGAATAGACGCAGATAATTCTTGCGACTCCTTGTCCGTTAGACCGTTGTCGTTAGCCTTGTTTATTAGCTCCTCGTTCCTGTCTTTCAATCCCTCCAGAAAATCTAAATCTAATTCAGCTTTGTTTTCCTTGTTCTTTCTGTTTGCTGCAAAGCTATTAAGGATAGACTTAACTCCGTTGATTGTCTTGGCGTCTTTCTCTGCAAGTATAGGTTTCCTTCTCCCCGACTCCAATTTACTAAGCGGAGCCTTGAGGACTTTGGTTATTTGAGAGGAAACCTTCCTTGTTTCAAGATCATAGATAAGCTCGTTCATATCCTTGATGGCACGCTCTAGCGTTCGGTCTGTCTTAGCATTCTTGAGTCTCTTGTGAATACGCTTAACCTCGTGCTTGCGCAGGAATTTAGAGTTTTCTTTTGTCAACTCTTCCTTAAAGAAGTTATCCTCAAAGGTTTTAAGCTCTGCTTGAATTGCTTCCTTAGCTTCTTTTATTTGCCAGTCCTTCAGTTTCTTGTCTTGAATATTAAGCTGTTTCTTAGTCCATTTCATACGGGCTTTAGTAAGCATATCCTCGAAGTCGTTAAACGCAGCTTCTTTTTTCTTAGCTGTGTTAGCCTCGGATATAGTTTTACCTATTCGTATGATTTCAGAAACACTAAGATTCTCCTTAACTCCTTTGGTTGACAAGAACTCTCTAGCCTGAGCCAGTAGCGCCTTAGAAATATCTCGTTCTCTTGTTGCCTTAGCATTGTCGCTGTCTTTTTTAGCGAAAACCTCAGCGTTACTCATCATTTCGTTTCTGATGCCTCTTGTTTGAGCGTCGAAGGCTATTTTTGAGAACTTTTCTAGTGCTTTATCGAAGTCCGCTGCGCTGTTTGCATTGGCTACTGCCGATACAAGTCGCTTTATTTCTCCTCCCGAAATACTATCTACTGTATCGCTGTCAAGGTATTCAGAAAGCCTTCTGGTTAAATCGTTTTTAATTTTCTCCCTTCTGTCTTTCGTTACTTTCGCATCCTCTTTACGTTTCTTGTATTTCTTTTTGAGTGAATTAAGATGCTTGTTAGCGGTGTCAAGCATTTTTAATTCCTTGGAGTTCCCGAACACTTTATCGTTAAGCGTTCCGTCTGAGTCCTGAGAGCTACCCTCCTGCATTTGTACAGAGTTATCGGTTACTTGTTCAATACCTAAGTCCGAACCTCCTAGCAAGTCCTCTAAAGAACCGTCAACGAATTGCTCGTAACTCAGTCCTTCGATGTTATCCGCACGGTCTTTGAAGAACTTGCTTTTTAATATAGCTTTAAGCTTACGCAGGAACTTTCTAAAAGAGTTTTTAGACTCTTCCGATAACAAGGCTTCCCCTTTGTCTCCGATTGCAGCAGCAAGCGCCTCTTTCTCTTTCTGCCTCTTGCTTAGATTGGCATAGGCAGGATTACTCTCTACGTAATCCATGTATTTTTTCCCGTCAGCACCTTGCATGAGCTTCATGCCTTGATCGAATAAAGCTTTGTTGGTTTTTTCGATATGATTAATCCAGACGTGAGCAAACTCGTGAACAGGAGTGTTTGCGTTTAATTTCTCTGGATTTATATAGACTGTTCCGTCTTTATCTACAAATCCGTAAACCTCTCCATCGCTATTTTTTATCTCCGAACCCTCTATTTCATTGGCTCTCTCGTTAAATGAGTTTACATCTGTAACTATGTTTACATTTGGAAAGGCTCGCTTCAGCCTGTCGGTTAGCTTCTTGAAGCTGGATTCCGATATAGGTTCAAAGTCTTTGCTTGTTTGCTGGAAAGGAATTTCTTCGTCTGATTCTTTTGCATCCTCGACTTCGTTTGTTTTATCTGTGTCTTTTTGCTGTGTTGATTCCTGTTTCCCTGAAACCTTCTCCACATATTTATCGGTTGCAGGAAGCCCGGTAAGCTCCGTGAATTTTTCCTGAAGTGCTTGTTTGCTTGGATTCTCATTAGCGGAGTCAAGATAATCTCTACTCCCTTTGTTGTTCATTAGGAAGTCAGCGACTTGTTCGGTTGTAACTCTTGTGTCGTTAGCGTTGTAATCTCCGAATACTTTTTCCTCGACAATTCTAGCTATATCGCTTAGTGCTTTTCCTGACTCGCTGAAAAAAGAACTGCTTGCGTCATTGGCCCGCTCCGCGCCCTCACTCTCGGCAAGGGAGGATTTATTAACGCCTCCGCTTATAACTTCCTCTGCAATAGCCTCTGTAACAGGGTCTAGTTTCTGAGAGCTATCTGCGTCCTGAATAGCTCCGGCAACCTCCTTCGGGTTCTGACTATTGTCTGCGATATAAGTTGATGGGTCTGCTGAGTCTGGAATATTGTCAGCCTTCCTGCCTTCATCAAAGTTTGTGTTATCCACATACTCGTCAATTTGCTTCGTCTTGGTCTGGGCATTCCTGTTTACTTTTCTACCTTTCGCTGTAAATAAGTCCAGCATCCCGTCTTCGTTCTTCTTAACCTGATAATCCCTGTTCTTAGTGTCATAAGTCTTGGTTTCAAAAGCATCGGGAGTGCTGTCTTCTGTGGGTTCCTCTTGTTTAGCCTCCGCCTCTTCTTCAAAAGCACGGTTCATCTCCTCATCCAGATCATCCGGTACATCTTCCTCCTTTACACTTGCATCTTCGGAATTTTGCTCTTTTTTGTTTCGCTCAATTTCCTTGTCTAACTCAGCATCCTGCTCAGGGTCTTCGATTATCTCATCGTCCTCAAAAAGATCTTCTTCAAGCTCAACGTCCTCCTCTTGTTCCTTTTTAGAGTCTTGTTTAGTGTCAGGTTCTTCTTGTTTTTGGTCTTGTTGCTGAGCATCATCTACTTGTTGTTCTTGTTGCTGGGTGCTATCCCCATCCAAGTCAGCGCCTACATTATCACTTTCGTTGTCGCTATCAGCATCATTTTTATTGTCCGCTTCATTGTCCGCTCGTTGCTTTTCCTCTTGTTGCTCCGCTTCTTTTTGTTTCTCTTGATACTCCGCTGTCTTTTTGTTAGCGGCATCTCTACTAAGATCGCTTGAAAACAATCTCCTTGCCTCCCGCTCTATGTCTGAATCAAGAAGTCCGGTCTTGTTTCTAGTGAGGGTTCCTCCGATAGTGGCAACGACGGATTCGGCTGATTGAGCCACGCCATCTATTGCGGCAACAGTAGAACCATTCTCTACTCTGTTTCTACGTTTGCGAAAATCTAGCGTTCGTTCAGCTTTGTCTAGGTATTCTTTCTTTGCTTCAGGGTCAAGCTTATCGAACTCAGTTCTTGCTGATTTTATCACTTCGTCTAGCACCCTATCATTCTCTGCGTCAATGTCTTCCAGCATGGCTCTGCCCACGTCCTCATTTAAGTAGCCTTCTCTAACAGCCGATTCAATCTTCATTTTCTCGTCGAGAAGATCATCCATTCTATTGCTGCCCTCGAAATAGCTTTGTATTTGCTGGTCGCTCATGCCTTCAACTCTCTGCATCTCGTTCTCCTGCAAGCTCTTAACTTCGTCTTGTAGTTTTTTGGACTTGTTGTTGAGGACAATTTTAAGTTCTTCAGGAACATTAGGTAGCTTAGCTTCCTCTTCTATCGCCGTAGCTTGAAGCGTCTTGTCTTCAATAGCTTTCCTAGATTTCTTGCTCATTGTTCTCCCTGCAATGTAAGCTGGGGCGTTAAGACTCCCAACGGAACCACCCATAGCGCCACCTATAATCGCGGCATCCGCTACGTTCTTCATTATTTGCAGTCCACTTATATCTCTTCCTTGTACAAGTTTATCAGAAAGGTTCTGAGTTACTGATGTCAACGCTTCGGTTCCACCTTCTCCGCCAATATCTTTGAGTATTTTCAGAACAAGGTTCTTGGAGAACTTACCAGCTTTCACAGGGTTTCCGCGCAACCCCTTCATAGCGCCTCTTAACATTCCTTGAGTATATCGCTCAAACAAGCCCTCTGCAACACCATTGATCGTAGAGTTTAGTGCGGTTCTAACCCCTATGTTTTCTCCTTCGTCTTCAAGAGATTCTTGTTTACCAGAGGCAGCGGAAGACCCAACAAGGGCTAATCCGCCGGGCATTGCGGCAAGCAGCATGCTGGGGGCTGATTCAACTCCGCCTTGTAGTGTTCGGTAAGCAGCTTGAGAATAATTACCGTTCCCTATGTCGTCAGTAATATTGCCCTCATGCTGTATGGTTCTTTCTTTTTGTTTTTCAGCAAGTTCCTTGAGTTCGTTTTGAAGCTCAATACCCATCAACCCCATAGCCTGTTGACTAGGGGTTCCTCCAAACATATTGTTTATGAGAATTTCTCTCACTTCGGGGCTGTAACTGTTTATTTTTTTTCCTGCTTCTTCGTCAAACGCAAAATAGACCGAAGCCATGTACTTACTCATAGTGTTTTTTAGCCCTGCTAAATTACTACCTAGAGTGGTTGTACCTGATTTCAGTCTATTCCATAAATCTTCTCCTTTGCCTACTTCAGAATTATCTACGTTCTCTTTATCATCTTCAGATAACCCTGAATCCGAAGAAGTAGGTTCTTTGTCGCCCGATAAACTCGATCCCGATACAGGTTGCGCAGATTCTTGTCCTGATTTCCCTTGTTCGTTTTCTTTTTTTTTTGAAGGCTCAGCCTTCTTGTCTTGTTCTTTTCCCGCTTGTGTTTCGGAGTAATCCCCTTGATAGCCTTTGTTGTCGTAGGACTCTCTGTTTTCCTCCTCGCGTTGGAACCCGTATTTGCTGATTATTTTGTCGGTCTTATCTCCGTACTTTATTTCTAGCTGGTTTCTGGTGTAAGTTTGACCGTTTCGCTTGTAGTGTGTGTTTTCCTTGGCACTTATTTTCTCATCGTCTCCTTCAACAAAAGAGAAATTGTACTCGTGAATGATTTGGTCGGTCTTGTCTCCGTACCTACTCTCAAGCTGGTTTCTGGTGTAAGTTTGACCGTTTCGCTTGTAGTGTGTGTTTTCCTTGCTATCCATTTGTTATATACCTTCTTGTTGGTCTATGTCGTTTAATCCGTCTTGTTGCTCTTGGCTCATGCTGCCTCCTTCTACTTTTCTGGAAGCATACTTAGCCATTTCTGAGGCATTACTAAAGCCTAGAGATAGAGCGAATTTATTTAGTTTGTTCTGGTCTTTGATAATCATAGGACTTGTAGTCGGCTCCGTTATAGGCTCGCCATCTTCGCCTACGTCGTAAGAATCGTCGCTTCCGTCTCCTATGGTTCCGTTGTCATTTATCCTAGGCGTTGTTCCTTCCTGCTGGACGACAACTCCAATGTTTCCGTCGTCAAACAAGACAACTCTATCTGCCTTCATGCCATCTATTTCCGCATTAATACTGGGGTCAAAGTTCAATACCGTTCCTGTGTTTCCGAATTTATCTTCCCTAACAAGCTGGTCGTCGCTACCTATGGCTGGTTCTAGTAGTCCAATCCCATCTTCTTCTGCGTCACGATTATTCCTGTCCTCCTCATCCCAAGCCAGCCTCTTGTTTGCCCTGTAATTACTCTGGTCGGCATTCCTTCTGAGATGATCTATTTCATCTGTTTTCGTTTTATCAAAAGTATTTACGATGTCAGAGACAAATTTTGTTTTTAGTCTTTTAAACTGCTCTTTAGTAACTTTTTTATAATTGATACCCATATCATCCCCTATAATCGAAATAGCCTTGTCTGTCATGTTCTCGTGAGTACCCAGCGTATCATCTACCTCCTGTATAAGCTCAGGCATTTTAGATTTGTCAAACCCCTTGTACTGCCTTTCGATATATCCTTCTTTGTCTTCTGTAATGTCAACCGTTCCAAAGCGTCCAGCGATTTCGTCTTGAACCTCGTATCTGGAGTGCGCTTCTTTAGGGTTGTACAGTTCGTTTCCTGATAAGAATTGCGGAATATTTATTGTCGCTAAATCTTCTTTTTCTCCGTCTCCGTCTAGGTCAGCGTACTTATCTTGCTCCCCGTCTCCATCCATGTCGATCAACAACTGAAGATCTCCGTTCTTGTCGTTTATGATCTTGTAGTCTCCGTTCAGCAAACCTCTACTTATTTTGTCGGGAACGTTCTTGTTTAGGGTTTTGCTGTAATCGCCATTAGCAACACCTTCTTTGTAATCTAAATTCCAATCCCTGTACTTATCAATAAAACCCTTTAAGTGCTTGGCGCTATTCTCATACTTCTTGTACAGTATTTGAGCCTCATAATCATCTGGGTTTTCTGAGATACGTGTAGATAGTTCTGTTAGCTTGTCTGAAGCTCTGTTCATGTAATCAAAAACAGGAGCGTCAATGTCTTTTATGCCTGTTTCCTTGATGTTCATTTCATCTAAACTGACACCTAGCTCGTCGGCTTGTTTTTTTCTTCTGTCTCGCTTCTTTTCTTTCGATCTTCGATCTTCTGATCTATATCTGAAGCCCATTCGCTCTGCGTGCTTCAGATTACTCGATACATCTGAACCGACTTCTCTTGCTTGACTATAAGCTCCGTATGTTCCTTTTACTGCCATTATTCGTATCTACTGTTACTGTTAACTGTAATCTTCGTCTGAATTTTATTCCTTGTCGCCATCATCGCCATCGCTACCTCCAGCGCCACCGAACATACCTTTATTGGCTGCGAAGTTTGCGCTATTCTGAATATCACTCATTCCGCTCCACATTGTCTGCCTCGCAGCTTCTCTCGCCGCTCCGAGTCCTCGTATGTCGCCTTCTTCTCTACGCTCCATCATACGCTCTATTCTAGCATTCTCTCTGACAATGGAATTGTTTCTACGCTGAACCTGTCGCTCAAGGCTCAAGGCTGCTTTCTTGTTTGCCCTCGTGTTGCTTGCCTGAATCCTTCCTGCGTTTCCTGTCACGGCTCTCGAACCACCTTTCGATACTGCGCCAATCATGGCGTTAGTTGTTCTAGCACTTTCTTCGGTCATTAAATCTGCCGCTGCTGTGTTTATCTGCAAATCCTCAGCCCTGTTGTTTAGCTCTTGCCTGTCGTAGTTATTGAGCTTGTCTTCAAACTTATTTTTTTCAGAAGCCCCTTTTACCGTTTTGAACGCTCCAAGTGCTAAGCTCCCTCCTGCTATTATTGCTGTTGATAATGCTGCCATTAATCTTTGTTTTTGTTTTTTAGAAATACGACCTGAGCTAATCGAGACTTGTCGTTCTTACCGAAATTCTCTTTTATGTTTCTTGAATGATACAGGTCTGCGGGGAATGCGACAAGTCTGTTGTACTTCATTTTAAGGTCTATTGAGGGCTTAAAATCCTTGTCTCTATCTTCTTTTCCAAAGTCAACAATGGAGCCTCCGCCGTTCTCGTATATAGTGGTTCCGGCTCTTTTTGGATGCCTCTTGTTTAGATATAGGATTGCTATTAAATCACATTCGTTGCGGTCGCTGTGAATATAGTTAGGTTCTTCCTGATTCTTAGGAGATTGACGTATGAAGTTGTTTACGACATTGTAGTTAACAAGTAGCCTGTTTAACTTACTCTCAACCTCCTCGTCTTCTACCATTTGAATCCCTTTGAATACTCTTGTCGCATCAGGAATATCAACAAAGGGCTTATCCAATGTTTCTTTTACGTAGTTGTCTGGGTTATCCAGAAAATCATCTACAATTAAAGTATTTGAAATCGTCATTAATTTAGTTTATTGGTTTTACCATTTCGGTAGTGCTGCTTCCTTTCGTCCAGCCAAAATCTTTCATCTTATTTATAAGTGTCTGATTCTTAACTGTTGAGAACAAGTAGGAGCAACCTTCAACCTTGGCGATAAGTTCAGCTTTTTCGTAAAGCAAACAAAGTGCTTCTTTTCTGTCTTTGTTTTTGTAATCAAAGTTAGACACCACGTACTCAAACAAGGCGAACCCAGAGTTTGTGAAATAAATAAACCCTGCGCATATATTAATATCTCCCTTGCTTATCATTACCCCACACTTGCCGTTATCCGGCAACATGCTTTTGGTTGGGGCAGGAAACCGAAAAGCTTCCCACCACTTATTTAGTTCTGTTAAGTCGCTCTCTTCGAGCCAACGTGCTTCAAAATTACACATAGCTGTTTGCGGTGTTTGATGTTATCGCGAACAATTCAGAGAAATCAATATCTATATTCTCTAGGTCGGCTCGCATATAGTACCCTCTTATTTTGTCGCCCTCTATTCTTGCGTTCTTGGTCGCGTAGCAGAACCCGCTTCCAGAAGGCGGGTTTTCGTAAACCCCGAAACTCAACGACTTGTTTTTACGATCTATTGATTCTATGAAGCCAATCTCAATAGGCTCCTCTCCTTGTATCTGAGTAACATTGTCTCCAATATTAATGGAATTATTTATATCGCTCTTAAAGCCAAGAACATTTCCAACGACGCTTTCCGCTACCCCTATGCCGTTGGCAGCGAAGCTGGATAATTCTTTATTGTCCTCGTTTCTTCTGGTGTACGCGAAGTATCGGCTTTTTTTCTTATGGAACTCGTCTCTAAAAATGCTTCCTTCAGTTAGATTTGTTTTTAAGTTAACGCTCCAAGTCTTGTTTCCTTCTAGCATAATGTTCTTAAACATTTTCTCCGTGCTTGGATCGTCGTTGAATATAACAGAGACTTTAGAGGAATACTGTTCCCCATAAAAATTATTCCTAGGTACATTCTTACTATTGTGCAAGTAGAGTTCCCCTTCACTAAACGAAAAGAACCTTCCGTTTAGCCCTGTCATAAGCTCAGGCTCGTAGGAAAAGAAGCTAGTCCAGCCTTTAACTTCCTCGTCGTACACTATTGTTTTATCGTCAATCATTTCATTTGTTTTTTATGAGCTGTAATCCCATATTAAATAAAGAAACTTCTCCTTGTTCGGTCTGTCAAAAACAAACTTCCCTCTGGCAAGCTTCTCGTTTTCCGAAGCGTCTTGAAGAAAAGTCTCTATATCGTTGGCTTGAAGGAGCATATCATCTGAGTTAAACTCGTTGTACACAGTGTCTGTAACCAAGTACATCAGGTTATTATTATTTGAGTCAAAGGAAACGGTATTGTCAAAAGACTTGTAAGCCTCCATCACAACCTCGCTTCCATTTTTAGGTTATCGTTGTCGCCTTCTCTCCCTGTCTTCTTAACAATCCTAATAGGGTTCGCTCCATTAAAAGTTTCTGGTAAATACTCAAACGAACTAACATAGTCAGCTTTAATCCACTTGTATCTGGATATTACGGTGTCGCCCGAATAAGAAGCGTCTCCTTTTACGAAGTTAACAACGGTAAGCGCATCCCTCGATATGCAATCTCCTGTTATAGAGAAGTCTGTGCTTGTTTCTGAACTGATAATAAGTCTCGCTTCTCGAGGTGTTACATTTTCCTTGTTAAAAACTATTTCATCTATGCCGCTTGTCTCATTGACTATTGTTTGCCCGTTGTATTCAAGTGCGACTCTTAAATTCTCCCC
>JGI1221J13441_10001024_pt1 | contig 11977 bp, 11 predicted proteins | sample LakVidmifraction_4_FD_13441 | JGI IMG/M metagenome (IMG submission 13441) | reverse complement strand
TCTTATTATAGTATACCATCTCTGACTGGGAATACCGGATAGTTTTAAAACTATTTTCCGATATTCCCAGCGCTGGGATTATTTGGGCATAGATCGCAGTAGAGAGGCATAGAATAGGGGCGGGACGCTATAGCCAAACCCAGCCCCTACAAACCGCGCTGTGTTTGGGTATCGGAAGGTATCGGGAAAGCCGGACAGCCGTGCGTGAGCTTCTAAATTGAAATTAAGCCAATCCCCGCTAGCAGGGAAATAGAGGCATGATATTTTCGATCGCCCGTTTTCAGCACCGTCTCTAAATTTAGATTTAATCAAGGTCGGGATCAGTTCGCCGATCCCGCGCGCTTTGGGCTTCTCACCGCAAGTCACGCGCTCTACATAGAGAGGGCTTTTAAGCTGATCCGGATTGCGCGCTTGCCAATCGAGTACAGCTTGCCTTTGCCGTGGTGTTGGTACGATCGGAGCGAACGCGGGGATCAAATCTTTGACTATCTCATACCAGCTATTACTGTCAGGTTGCATCGGCGATTCCCAGTTACCATGCAGTGCAGCCGTTACCACAAGCCGGACGCGCGATTGCCCAAACGGTGATCCGATATTTAAAACTGTGCTATTAACTGTGTAGCCAAGCGCGATCGCCCGCGCTTTCATATAATCAAACTCAGGTGATTTTCTATACATAGGAACCTGTTCTAAGGTAAAACACCGTGGCATCCCGATCGCGATCGCATCCATAGACGCCCGGATCATGGCTTGATTCTCGTTTCTAGGCGCGCCGGACGTTGCGACCGAGTAGTCTGCACAAACAGGGGATATGTGGGCTATTTGGGCATTGCGAGGCAAACCAGGGCATCCCCAATCCGCAAATTCTTGCACGGTTTCTGGTCTGGTTCCTTGCCAGCCGTTCATTAGATGAATTTTAATAAAAGCCTCGGAGAGTTTGGGGTCGCGGGGATCGAACTCGACACCCAAGACGGGATCGATCCCCGCTAAGGACATCCCACATTTAACGCCGCCTATGCCTGAAAATAAATCCCATCCAATCATTGCGATTCCTTCTTAAAAAAACAAAGGCGATCGGGCGATCGCCTAAAATTCGTACTTAGCGTATTTCCACCAACAGATTCAGGTGCAGACCGTTTTGATTAAACTCGCAGGTCGTTAGATTATTGTCTGTCGCCACGTCTCCCTTAAGGTAAATTGTACACGTCCCCGACGCGCCGCCCGTTAACCTGTGGTCTTCCGTCTCCCAATTCCAAGATATAATATCTACCATATCCGACGGCGACGATTCGTCTAACATTGTGTCCAAGATTTGCGAGATTTCCGAACCGCGCGCGCGATCGGCATCTGACAGCGCCCCGCTTGCATCTAAAAATTTAACCAGGATTTGTTTGATATTTTCTCTGAAGACGGTCGCCAAATAGTCCCCGTTGTGAGTTTTCGTGTTTGCCGTGATTCTAACTAACATATCGATCCTTTAGTGTGAGTTGCGATGTCTTATTATACTATACCATAGTATCCCGTAAAATCCGTAAAGTTTTGAAAAGATTTTTAGGGTGATAGGCGATCGGGCGATCGCCTATCAAGGCAAGCTTTAGCTGGCTAATTTCCATTCTGTGAGATCGGTCTTGCGACGTGCCAGCAACTCTGTTAGGCTGTACACGGGTGCATCAACCGGGCGATTCTCTAATTTGACGATCGACCAAACCCCATCTGTATCTACCTTTAAGCGTCCCTGACAGGTTCCCCGCGCGTTAATAGTCCACATAATCGAGTCGGGTTCTGTCAGGATCGGGCGATCGCCCCAAACCCGAATATTACCCGCAGCTAGAGCCAATTTAAGAACATCGAACTGATCCCGCAAGTCGAGTCGGTATTTACCCGCGATAATCCACAGTTTAGTCTGGGCTTCCTCATAACGGAGTTCAGCCGCCACTAGCCCATTAAGAGCCTCTAGCTCATACAAATTGAGCTTAGCTGCCATGAAAACTTTTCTAACTTTCAAGTAATCTGTATCTGTCATTTTGTTTGCTTCCGTTTACTTCTGTTTGCTTTTGTTTGCTTATTATAGTATACCATACTATCTTAGACAAATCAGGAAAGTTTGAAAACTATTTTTCGGGGCGGGCGATCGCCCCACAATTCCCAACACTGGGATTAACTCTCACTTCAAAGCGTTTAGCTTAAACAGGACACCATTGATGGTGTAACCGATCCCAGGCTTGTACTCAAGTTTGGCGATCCGACCGTTTTTCAGGACTTCCCACGTAGCGCTAACGCCGTCCGCGTCGAGTCGGGGGAATCGTACTTGATAACCCTGCTGAAATAGAAAAGTCAGCAGGATCTGCAAATTGACTTGAGGGTTCCAGCGGCTAGCCCGATCGCACCAAATACTATCTTCCGAGACATCGGGGATATATTCGCGCCAATCACAAATATTGTTTTCGATTTCTGCCACATAGTCTCGCAACATACTAATCATGTCCAGGACTTGCGTCAACGGCGCGCCGCTGTTGAGATAGTCTGAGAGTTGATCGAAAGTAACGCGGGTGTTGCTAGGTTTCATTAGTGCTTCTCTTTCTTGTTTTTGTTGTCTTATTATACTATACCATACTATCCCATAAAATCCGTAAAGTTTTGAAAAGAATTTTTAGCGGGGCGATCGGGAGTGCGATCGGGTCTGCGGGGCGATCGAGTGTAGCGGGGCGATCGCCCGGTTTAGATTTCATTGCCTACAGTCCGATCGCCAGTTTAGCATCAAGCGCTGCTGTATTCGCGTCTAAAGCCTCTTTCAACGACCCGAACCCTTGCGTAGCTAGCACTGCATAGATATGCTTGCAGGCGGGTGCTTTGAATGCCTCAGACAACATTTTAAAATCCGTACACCCGCAGGTATATTTGAGTAAACCTTTAGGAGCGACACTCAAAATCAGATAGGACTTTCTGTACTCAGTGGCGGGATCTTCTGCGATCGGGGTCACTTTGTAGGTGCTGCTGTCTGTTTTAACGACTGTGTAGTTGGTCGCCGCTTGCTTGCGGAAATTCGCGAAGTGCTTGTCAAATAATGATTTTTTGTACAGACGTGGACTTCTGCCTTTAATCAGAATCCAGAAACCAGACCACCAAACCATAGTCCGCGTGATACTTTTGGTAGTGACTCCCAGCAAGCGCGCGATCGCTTCTTTCGTATAGATGAGAGCGTTTTGTAAATCTTTGCGGTTGGGCTTTAGTGTAGTTTTCATTGTTTTTATTTTCTCTGTTGTTTTTTGTTCGTCTTATTATAGTATACCATACTTTCGAGGGAATCCCGGACAATCTCAAAACTATTTTTCGGGGCGGGCGATCGCCCCACAATTCCCAACACTGGGATTAATTCGGCATTAGAGAGGGAGTGCAAGCTGCCGCGATCGCCAATCGGCATTAAGCCTCAGCCCCTCAGTCAGCAGCCATCCTTCGATTTCCGGTGATGGTCGGAAATTCTGCCGCCATAGGATCGGGGGAGTGTACCGATAGCGATTATAAAATTCAACTCTGGCAGCTTGCGGGCGATCGCCCCGCTCAAAAGCCTCTAATAGCAATTCCTCATATATCGCCTTATGCTCCCTCTCAGCACTGTTTAGCAGCGCAAATACCATGCCCTCCGGTACGACCGTCCGGCGCTTCTTAATCTCAAACTCGCACCCGCATCGACAAAACCGGGCGCTGATATACGATTTGATATCACAGTCCTCTTTAGGGCATGATTTCATTGGTACATCACCAAACTCTATATCCGGTAACTGGATATCATCGGCTGTATATTCTAATTCCTCTACCCGACCGTGGCGTTCTACGCACCCAGTAACATCGTATATAGTAGCGTGTGTTTTCTTGCTGCCGTCTTTGTATGTAGCAGGTCTCAATACCCGACCTATACACTGCACATAACTACTGTGAGAATCCGGATCTATTGCCAATATTAAATTGGTGGCGATCGGTAGATCGATCCCCTCTCTGAGTACACAGCAATTAACTATTACAGGCAAGGTCTCAGCATTAAATTCTGAGAAGATAACCCGCCGATCCTCCGACGATGTATTACCCGTTACAACGCGGGCTTTGACCCCATCTGCATTAAATCTGTTTGCCATCATTATCGCTTTGGGTACACTGGGAGCGAATACGATCGTCGGGCGGCGATCGGTTAACTTATATGTTGCCAGAATGTAATCCGGATCAAACGTCATCTTTTTTGTGACGGCATTAGGGCATACCCCATAACTCGGTCGCACCAAATACCCCATCCGGATCAAGTCGGCAATCTTAGGCGCGAATACTATGTTAGCAGGCAAGAATAACTCACCTAAGCTAGTGTGTTTGTCCGATCGCCGCGGTGTCGCCGTCACGCCGATCGTCCTATTTTTGTGTAGCCAATAGTCGCTTACAGTAGGTATCCATGCTTTGACAGACTTAGGAAACGCGCTAAGATGAGCCTCATCTAGTACCGTATAGTCCGGCTTCAGCCAGTCTATATCCCGCGATGCTAGACTTTGATAGGTCGCTACCTGTACGGTCGCGCGCTTCGATTCTGGGAAATTTCCGGCGATCGCGCCCGCGTCAATTTTCCAGTCCGCCAACTCTTCCATCGCTTGCACAACTAAACTTTTGCGAGGTACAATCACCAGGAATCTGTATTCGGGATTGCGCTTTGATAATACTTTTATTAATTTGCACCACATCGCCGTCTTCCCTGATCCCGTAGGACTAATCAAAAGCGGATCTTGCCCACTATCCAAAATGCCTAAAATTTTATTAACACAATCTAACTGAAAAGACCTCATCCGCTTCATTCTCTTTTCTCCCTTTAGTTTCTTTACTGTCTTATTATAGTATACCACATCTAATCGAAAATACCGGAAAGTTTTAAAAGTATTTTTCAGTGCGATCGCCCCAACGTGTTACAAACCGTAGTATATATATACTACATAGGATTAATCCCAGTGTTGGGAATGTCACAGTGCGATCGCCCCAGCGTGTTACAAACCGTAGTATAGATATACTACAGAAAGATTAATCCCAGTGTTGGGAATTATCCGGGATTAACGTTTATAGTATTGTAGATATAGATATACAAACAAAACGATCCCCGCTACAACGGATCGAGGTTGCATCGGGTAACGGCTGAGGCTATAGCAGCAAGGGCTACGTTAAGGGCGATCGGATTATAAAGGCGCGATCGGCATCGCCTAGAAATAGCTAGGAAGGCTCAGGAGGCAGCCAGAATAAGTCATCGCAAGCAATTAGCCACACCACGCCCTCGATCGTCACACTAAAGCCCTCTCCTTCGCAATCTATTAGCAATGCAGGCTCTATTTTTGGGCGATCGTGTCGTTTGGTTTGCACCCAAACAGTCAAAAAATCACAATCTGAAGATTTATGCGAGTCCTCACTACCATCGACTCCTAGAGCCTCGATCGCCTCGATCGCCCTCTCTGTAACCGTTTCACCCGATCGCCCGCCGTTTTGTCCAAAAATGGGGCTATCCGGTGTATTTGTCAGATTATTATGCTTTGTTTGTATAATTATAGCAGGATCTTCGACTCCTACTATAGTATGCCTTTGAAGCCCTCCGTAACCCTCAGATGCTTTTGTTTCCGTTGGGGGTATATTCCCCTCGTCTGAAGCAATCGGAACCTGTGCGCTGTCCGGGTTTGGAGCGATCGGGCGATTAATTGGGGGTAAATCTGAGGGTTCGGCTCCGAGTTTGAGTTGAAATCTCCGGTCTACATATTGGATCAACTCTTCAAAATTGGCTGTGTGTGAACACCCGCGATCGTAGTAGTAAAAATTAACCCGCGCCCCTTCCACACCAATAGTATGTACGGGCATCCGTACTTGACGGCGGATGGGTTTAATGCCAAACATCGGCATGAGTATCCGGTTAATAAAATGCAAATTAGTAGCGTCGCCAGGGTGTCCAGTGATGCGGGAAACGGTTTTGTGCGATCGGATTAATCCGATCAAATTCAAAACGTCTGAAGACTGATCCGAGTAACGATGCCCTTCAGCCAATAGCTTAGGGAAGCCCAAACGGTTTAGGGCTTCTATAATTGCCCAGCGATCGCCGATTCTGTCAGGTATGAAAAAATCTATATCTTCTTTCCCCGCCCATTTTTGAGCTTGTAAAGCCTTAGACTCTTCTGAGTGAGTCAACAGCCAAAACATCTCAAGGGAGCTTGTTAGATCGCGTTCTGCATACCTCAAACGATGGACAAAATCGGCAGTCCATAAAAGGGAATCTTGCAGTCCAGGGAAACGGTAGAGAATTTTATACTTTAGTACGCTGCACCGTTCGGGCCAGGTAGAGTCGATTTTTTTGCCGATCGTCTCAGCCTCCGATTCGGTAAGGTCGGGCGCGTTAAAGATTTGCAGACATTCTACCATCTGTACTTCTAGCTTAGCAGTGCGATAGGCTTCTGAGTCTATCTCATAAGCCTCTACACGCTGCGGGGTCATGCCCATCGACTCAAAAGCAAGATATAGAAATTCTCGATAGTTGCGAGTTTCCAAATAGGAAATCGCCTGCATTTTTGCCCAGGCTTGTACGTGCGGACTATCAAGCTGCGCTCTGAGTGTCGCCATAACTTTGTCCCCGATCGTACTTTCTGGGAATAATCCAGCTTCAGCAGTAATCCGCACTGCCAAATCTTCCATCAGCACCTGCTCAAAAGCCCCAGCATTCCGTTTATGGTCGATCCCTACTTTGGGAGCGTATACGATAATCCGACCGGGATTTCTTACCCGTCGCGACATCTGCACGGCTTCATTTATTCCGACAACTCCGACAAACCAGCAAAATAAAGTATCAAACTTGCTTATTTTTTCGATTGATACACCACTTTCTACAGTGGGAGTGCAGACCGCCCAATTAACGCGATCGGGGTTAGCATCAATATACTCGTCAGGCGCTCTCAAAAATGCCCGAACCCATTTTTCGGTAACGGTTTTACTGGTTATCAGTACGCCCTCACCTTTTAACTTTGTTAGTTGCTCTGCGATCGCTTCAGCCTTAATAATCGAGTCAACAACAATCGCGGGTAGATCACTCTCTAAAATTTGAAGATTAAGCCATTCCTCAGCCTTGCGTTTTGTAACAGTAGTATCGTCAACAAAAAATATCGGGGGAGTTTCCCGATCGCTGGTATTTTCGTATAAATCGATCGTTTTTGTCGGGTCAATCGCCGCGACATATTCCACCATCCAGTCTGACATATTACCATCCATAAGTATAAGCCGGGCGCATACCCTAACAATATACTCGAATCGAGTGATAATATCGAGTCGCTTGCCTCGGAGTGTAGAGCTAGTTAATAAATGTTTGATAGCCGTCATTGTCTCATCAATCACCACGGTCGCATTCTCAAAAATCTCGATCGGCAGTTTCAATAAACTATCAAAGCATAGGGCGACCCGCAGGTTAGGATCTTTAAACCGACCATAAGCGCTATGTATGTCAAGATGATCAAAATCCCATCTTTCGCAAAGTTGCTCCTGTAAAGAGTTCCTGTGTCCGACCGACACCATAACGCCGTCAGCTTGTGATTTCTTAATAGTTTTGCCGTTAATTTTAACTGGCTTAACTTGGCTGACAACATCCCCAAACCATTGAGATTTTCCTGAGTTAAGATTAGATTTAACTACAGTGATGCTGTTTGCTTGCGGTTCTAAGGCTGTAAAAAAGCGATCGCGTGTCTTCTCACCTTTCTCGTCAAAACGTCGGTATTCGCGCCACATCCGCGCGTGTTCCATACTTTGCGCCGATCGCGAATCGGTTAAAGCTGTCTCGATCGCCTCAATCGCACCCGCTGCAAGATAATCATCAGCACCTTTATGCGGGCCCGGTAAATTACAAATTTTGATAGACGCTTTTTTGAATTGTCGGCTGAGTATGGCTGAAGCTTTAAATTCAACTGTCGCCTCAAAATCCTGATCAGGTCGGCGATCGAACATTATATAAACCGTGCGTCCGGGTACGTCAAAATCTTTGAGTTCATCCCGAATCAGCCGATCTTTAGTATTTCCCCATTCATCTTTAATCGCCTTAAATCCGGTAAATATACCCGGCAAACTTATTGCGGGTATTCCAGCGCAAATTAACGCGGCTGCTTTTTTTTCGCCTTCTGTTATCACCACAGGCAAAAAATAAGTTAATACCCATTGCCAGTAAGTTAATGCGATCGGCTTAGGGATATTAAATCTTGCCTCAGCTAACTCGATCGCCCTTTGGGAAGGTGTAATAAATGTAATTGGGGTCGGCTTATCCGATGCTGCCATGTACCGCCGCGCGCTGCCATCACTATTTCTAAAAGGTGATCCGCCTAAGTGTCTGATCCTACCATTGCAGATCCAGCCTACAAAATCTTGCACCTTGTATAGGCTTCTCATCCACGGTGCAGAGACTCCGAACCCGCCCTGCAACTTGCGCGCTTTGTCGCCATACACAAAATCAAAAGCGTCCACGCCCGTTATAGGGGAAAAATTTAGGGCTTGCGTCTCAGTATCGATCGCGCTTGCATCTAAATCTCGCCTGATTAACTTTAATAATTCTGGGGTCGTTTCAAGCTTGACATATTCGAGAAAGTCTGCCATAATAAACCTACTATTTTAAATTTACATTTGGGCGCTGGCTTTCGAGCGATCGCCCATTTTTTTTGCTGTGTACAGTTTACACCACTTTTGACTTATTGGCAATGCCCACTCACTGCCACTAATTCCCAACGCTGGGAACCTATACGGTCTAAGGGTTTGAGCCTTTTTTATACCACCTTTTTAATTGTCTCTATTTAACTATACCATAGCATGAGACAAAACCCGGACGATCGCCCTGACTAAATCGCCGTCAGCATCACCCGCGCCCGACCGCCCCGTCACAGACTAGGGAGAAAGTCACAGGATAAACGTCATATTTATAATCTATATGCCATTCTGTGACTAACTCAAACCTATACACTGTATAGCTATCTTCCCCTTTTTTTATAGCGCGCGGGTAGTTTCTGAGTTTTGGGAATAATGCCGGTGACGTGTGACCATGTGACCCCGTACAAAATGCTGGTAATCGCAGCTTTAGAGACTTTGTAGCGATCGGCAAGCTCGATCGCGCTCGATCCTGAGTCTGCCAAGCTCACGATATCTTTAACCTGCTTTTCGCTGAGCTTAGCTTGCGGGTGTTTCTCCCCTCGATTGAATGTTTTAACGGGGCGATCGGGGGCGATCGCGCCCGTGGCTAGCTCAGGAATAAACCGGGTAAAACTCACGCTGCAACGGCGACAAACAAGCCGATAGAAGCCATCGCCCGCGGGGTAGTAAAGTCCTTTTCTTATCACCCGATCGCTAATCAAACATTGTGGGCAATTAAAAGGATATTTTGCAGTTCCTGCCATATTCAGTCACAGATAAACGTCATATTTTATATACTATAGCATACTCTGTGACAGTCACACCTCCCACAAACAAACGGGTGCAAGCGCAAAATGGTCGGGAGATTTTGAGAGGCAATTTGTAGTATACAGATATTACAAAAAGTAGTATTAGGTGCGATCGCGCGCAAAGATTAATCCCAGTGTTGGGAAGCGCGGGGCGATCGCGCGCAAAGATTTCTGAAATTTCCTGATATTCTGCTGAAGTCCTGCTATAATATAGGAAACACCGCGAAGCGCAAACTTCCGGTGCATGAGCAAACCTAACTACAGGTCAACTAATGAGTATTATAACAGTTTTCAAGACAGAAATCCACATCGGCTCGATCGCGATTGACGCTTACACTGCCAACCAAATCTCGTCAACTACCGGAAAATTTATCAACTATTTGTCAGGCAAAGGATTAGCAGCAAGTATCGGATTAAGCCATTCCACAACTGTGCAAAGTCGGCTGTCTGAAGACCTGAAAGCTATGCTAGGAGCGGGTTTCACAACCGTGCAAGGCTCTTACACGATGGAGTCAGGCGGTAAGTCAAAAATGAACCTGTGGGATACCACAAGCGCCGCAATCTACTACCGATACCACGATAAAGAAAAAAATGTTTTAGCGGGCGCGATCGTGACTGCTTTGATTTCTACAACGATTGATATCATCATTGACGACTCAATGGGGCGGATGTATCAATCAGGAGAAGCAGCGGCGCGAGTAAAGGCAAGGCTAGCTGGGAAATATACCCGCCGATCGATTACCGATGCCTGTAAGTTTTGGTACGATCGCCCGGATGTTGATTGCCCATTACCGCTTAAAGATGTTATTGCGAGTTGCACAAACCAGACCTACATGGCACGGTGGGGAGTAACCGCAGCGGAGATCCGATCGCATTTTGGACTCAAACCTGGTACTAATCCCCCAACACGCGACAGCCTCTCAGAACGCGCTTTAAAGGCTCTCGACTTTGCAGAGGCTAAAGTATGCGAGGCGATCGATGAGTTCGGGGCTATACCGCATATAGACGCTGTACAGATAGCGCGGGTAATGCCAGCCAAGGTTAAATTCTACGAATAGCCCGCCCGATCGCCCGCAACACCGAACCCGCCCCGCGCGGGTTTTTTCTTGTCGGTCTCAGGGCGATCGGGCGCAAAGATTAATCCCAGTGTTGGGAAGCGCGGGGCGATCGCAATAAAAGATTTTCAATATTTCCCGATTCTCTGTTTAAGTATGGTATAGTATAATCAGACAATTAAAAAAGGTAAATTCAAACATGGCTACTCACAAACCGAAAACAAGAAATTTCAATATCAATATCAAAGTAGACCCGATCGCCCTGCAAGAAATCACAGCAACTTTAGCTAGTGTTTCTGCTACGCTTGCAGGGCGATCGGATCGGTGCGCTTTTGAAAGACAACTGATTCCAACAGCAACAATGATTGCAACAGCACCCGCGAGGGAAACCGATCGGATCGTAGCAGAGATTAAAGAAATCGGCAATTTAAACGCGGCGGAAGTGGGAAACATCAACACAGCGATCCGCTATTCGCAGTTTGGAAGCTCTAGCACCGCAACAGCAGAATATATTAAGGAGAAAGTCTTAGACGGTCTGAAATTGCAATCAATTTTAGAGGACGTTTTGGGAAATTAATTTAGCACCCGATCGCCCGCAACACCGAACCCGCCCCGTGCGGGTTTTTTCTTGTCAGTCTCAGGGCGATCGCGCGCAAAGATTAATCCCAGTGTTGGGAAGCGCGAGGCGATTAAATCAAACTTTTAAACATCTAAATATTTAAACATCTAAGCGTCTAAGTATCTTGTACCCGATCGCCCGCAAAGATTAATCCCAGTGTTGGGAGTGACCCGAAAACTTTTTTAATATTTCCGGTTTGTGCAAATCACTATGGTATACTATAGTCAGACACTAAAAAGTAAAAATCAATGAAAGAATTTTTAGCAGAAACTCGGCTTGTGGTGCAAGTCAAGATTGCAGAGAAAGGGTTCCCGGCTGCTTTGGGGGCGGATATTTTTGATGGCGTGACAATGGACATTGAGGAAAATTGGTCGGAGGATCGCTTTGTGCAGTGGACAGGGGAGCTAGAGGCAAAATATACCAGCCATACTCCGATGGAGTTGCTAGAAGCTCACAGGCTAGTTAACAGCATCACGGCGGAGCACATTAAACAGCACCGGATCGGGTGTCATTCTCTCAATGTTATCGATCGCAAAATTGAAACCTTTAAATTTGTTGAAAGTTGGGGATCTTTGGGGCGGTTAGCTGGTTAAAAGTCGATAGTCCGCCCGATCGCGCGCAAAGATAAAAAGCCTCTAGCAGCAATGCTAGAGGCTTTTTTGTGGCTATTCGGTGTCGGTTGGCTCTTCAGTGTCGAGATAAGTGAGGTCGGGCGCGATCGTACCTGCAAGAATGCCCTCTCTGAGAGCGTGAGGCGTGATGCCCATCCGACCTGCGAGTAAGGCTAACATCTCGACCCGTTTGCCTTCACGCTCCCCTAGTTTAGAGCATAGAAGCGA
>JGI1221J13441_10001021_pt1 | contig 11995 bp, 4 predicted proteins | sample LakVidmifraction_4_FD_13441 | JGI IMG/M metagenome (IMG submission 13441) | reverse complement strand
TCCCTGTCTTTCCCACACTTTAGATTTAAAGGTCATTAGTACTAAAATAACACCAACACCAATACTAAATAATGCTATTTGTAGGTATAAGTTAGGTATTTCATCAACATTATTTGGATCGAAGTTACCAGCAAGTAATCCTGCAATGATATTACCGATAGAATAAGTTAATACAAATACGCCCATCATTTGGCCTGTGTAGCGACGAGGCGATAACTTACTTACAGCACTTAATGCCACAGGGCTCAAACAAAGCTCACCCACAGTGTGTAAAAAGTAGGTAGTAACAAGCCAGTAAGGTGCTACTTTTAGGCCTTCAGCCGCATAATGCGCTGCCATAAACATAACTAAGAAACCTGTTGCCATTATAATTAAACCAACAGCACATTTTGCACTATAAGATGGTGAAACAAGACGCTTTGACATATTAATCCAAAGCGCTGCAAAAAATGGTGATAGCGCAATAATAAACAGCGAGTTTAATGACTGAAACCAAGTTGTAGGGATTTCAAAAGTACCAATAAGACGGTCAGTATAATCACGTGCAAATAAGTTTAATGATGAACCTGCTTGCTCAAAGCCAGACCAAAAACAGGCAGAAGCTATACATACTAAAAACAGTGCCCACATTCTTTGTTTCTCAGCATCGGTTAACTTACCTTTAAAGTAGATAAGACCAAAATAAACAAAGAAAATAATAGTGAATGCAATCGCAGTATAACCTGCAACTACCGTTGGGTTAATAATAATAGCGCCAGTCATAGCGGCGGTAGTGATTGCAGCCGCTATAATGATAAATATAGCAATACTGCCCCATGCGCGAGCAGTACCCTTAGGACCTAATGGATTAGCTGGTAGGGCACTATGCTCAGGTAAGTTTTTAAGTGAGCGCTTGTATTGCACTAAACCAATAGCCATACCAACAGCTGCAGCACCAAACGCCCAGTGCCAACCTAGATTTTCCATAAAGTAACCACAAACGTAATAACCAATTAATGAACCTAAGTTAATACCCATGTAGTAAATAGCATACCCGCCATCACGACGTTCATCAGCATCACTGTATAGTTGTCCAACCATAGCGCTGATATTTGGTTTTAGTAAGCCGGTACCCGTTGCTACAAAAATTAAACCAATAAAAAATGAGTAATCATGTGGAATAGCCAAAATAATGTGGCCACACATAATAATAATACCGCCATACCAAACAGCTTTTTGACCGCCGAATAATCTATCAGCTAGCCAACCACCAGGTAAGCCTAAAAAGTATACTGCGCCTGTGTACAAACCGTAAATAGCAGCAGCTGAAGCAACGGTGAAGGCTAAGCCTTCTTGTTGTAAACTTGCTGTCATGAATAATACGAGCATAGCTCGCATACCGTAATAACTCATTCGTTCCCACATTTCGGTGAAGAACAAGGTTGAAAGTCCTTTAGGGTGGCCAAACCAACCACTATCTGGAGCTGAACTCATATTTACTTCCTAACTTTAAGTATTGTTGTAATGGCCTTATATATTTTTGCTTTAGCTATTTAGCGCCATGTATTACACGCTAAATGCTCGACCATCAGTATTGTTTAATGCAGCTAAGGTAATGGTTTGCCGTTAAGGTAGTAAAGCTGTAGGTAAGAGTCACACCCTTATCCTAGCTACAATTGCGCATTAGTATACATAGACCTTAGTGCGAGGGGAAGTGTTAAGCTTTATGGTTTAAACACAATAAACCTTGTTAAAAGTCAGCATAAGGTATTATAGGTTTGCCTGGGAATGCTAATGTGCCGTAAACAGGATTGAAATAGTAACGTACATAAAGTTGTCCAAAGTTAGGCTCATAAAAGTCAGAGCGGTCAATTGCTAAGTAGCCTCCAAAAAACCAATGCGGGGTTACTCGGTACTCAAAACTGCCTTCTAAGTTATACGAAACACCGGCGCTAGTATCACCGTTAAAAGCAGGAACGACGCCTGTTTCAAGCTGGCTTACGAATGCTTGGGCTTGTAAGTCGGGATCGTTTGGAAAAAAGTCAATCGCGTTCGATTTAGTTTGTGAGTAAGAAATACCGGTTTTAATTCGATAAACAAAATCATCTCCCCAACGTGCGTCATAACTTAATGGTAATGAAATACCTATATAGTTTTGCGGGCTGTAATATCCGCCATGACCATAGGTTTCTTCGCTTAAATTAAACTTATAAGACCAATGCAATAAACTGACACCTGCGGTAAATTCACGCTCTTGGTTACTAATAACGCGATAGTAACTGCCACCCATTAGCCGATAGCGTTGATTGTCTTTTACGTTTTGACCTTTATATAATTGAAAGTCGGCACTTGACCAAAACCCCCAATTACCACCCAAGTCGTGCGATAAATTGGCGGTTAGGCCAGTTGAGCGCACGCCACCCCAAACTTTACCTGAGTTTATATCGGTTAAACCAGCATAGGAGAGTACCGAGCTGGTAACAGGGCGTTTTTCAAATTCGAGGCTGTATCCAAAGTCGCCAAAATCGTCTGCGTAGTTTATGCCCCACACAATGTCTTCAATTAAAAAACCAAGTGGGGTAGTGCCAATATCAACACGCCAGTTTTCATTTTGCCAACCTATACCAATATCAACGCCACTTTCCTNAGGGCTTACTTCATCTAATGNACAGGTAAAAATACACAATGCACCTTGTCCATAGCGGCTACCTGCAAATTGCTCATCAAATCGTGTTGTTTGTGCGCTTATAGTTGTGGGGTCGACTTTAATAAACCCTTGGCCTTGCCAAAGCGGAAAATAAGCTTCCATAGGCATTAAGCCAGCTCCCAGCGTTGCTTCGCTTTGGGTGCTTGTTTGGCCACTAAAATTAACCCCAATGGCAATATAAGCTTGGTTTTTATTTTGTTGATTTATTAACTCACGTTTTGCGCCATTAATATACCAAGGGTCAGTATCGTTAATACGCGCTAGGCTGCTGTATAGCTGTTCATCATTGAGAGCTTGGTTAGGCGACAGTGTTTGCTGATACCAGGTATTTGCTTGCTCGACATTGTTAAACTTATCGGCAACTTGAGCTCCTAAGTACCGAAGCTCTTGATCGTTCGCCGATTTATCAACTAATTGCTTCGCAAGATACAGCGCATCACCCGCGTAGTTAAACTCATTAAGGGATGCCATTATTTGTCGTTGTAAGTACCCCTCTTGAGAGGTGCTTTGATTTATAGCCTGTTGCGTAACCTGCTTTGCCTGATAGTCATCACCAAGCTCTCTATAAGCGGTGGCAATAGCCATTAAAGCTTGGGGCTCAAGAGTTTGTTTATTTTGTATTTTTTGCTGATATAAAATAATTGCCGCTTCACGTTGCTCAAGTGCTAAGTTAGCATTTATAAGAGCGGTAGTTATTGCCGACGTATTTTTATATTTTTGGTCAAGCTGGTTTAGCTTAGCGATTAAATCGCTACCGCTGTAATATTGATTTATATAATTATTATGTAATTGCACATATTGAGTGATTTCGTTTTCAGTTGCGCTCTCTGGCAATGTGTAACTTGTAAACCAGTTATGCGTTTTCTCTTCAATGCCTTGCTCTAAAAGCCATTCACCATAAAGCATATGCCAATATGGAGAAAGTAAAGGCTGTGCTATTAATGCTTTATCAATAAGTTTTATTGCATGCATTTTTTCATCAATTCTATACCAACTACTCGATAGTTTTGCTTGCATTAAAGGCGTTAAATTTTGCGCTTCTAAACTACTTAAATGATAAATTGCAGTCGCTTTGTTTTTAGCATCAAGGTGACGCTCACTTTGTGTTAATGATTCATTAAGTTGAAGTTGTTGTTCTAGCGCAACGATCCCCTCATCTCTGGATTTAAAAGGTATGTATTGTAAGGTTTTTATAGCGCCTTGGTAGTCATCAATAGAGCGTAAAAACAATGCGTGGCTATAACGCATTTGAGGATTTAACGGGAATTGCCAAAGCACATTATTAAACAAGGTACGGGCTTTTTGTGTAAGCCCTTTTTGTTGGTAGATAAATGCTAAATCGTAATACAGCCAAGATTGTTCAGGCGCGACTTCAATAGCTTGTTTTAATATGTCCTCTGCTTGTTCTAAATTTCCAAATTGCGCAAGGCTTGTTGCTTTTGCACGGTATTGGCTACTAAGAGAAATTGAATAAGATTGTTGGATTTGCCTTTTTTGCTTAATAGATAAACCATTATAGAAAGAGGTTAACGCCTGCTCATTTTGTTCAAGCTCTGCTATTTCAAGTAAGCCTAACAAGGCACTATTATTAAGAGGATCATTTTTTAAAACAGTTCGATACGTTATTGCAGCTTGTGTGTATTGGCCCTGAGCAAATTGCAGTAAACCTTTATTATAAAGAACGGTATCAGGATCTTGCTCTAAAACATGGGCTAAATTGAGTTTAAGTTCGGCCGTTTTAAATTCATTATTGTTAATAGCATCTTTAGCTTGGCGTATATAAAGCCAAAATTTTGCAGTTTTTGCTAAACCTTGTAATGTTTCGCGTTCAGCAAAGTCAGCTGTGTATTTTTGTGCGTTAGTAAAGAATTGATATGACTTTTTATTATCACCGAGTCTTAAATAAAGAATACCGAGACTTCGCATAATAGCCCCATCTTGTGGGCGACCTATTAAAGCCTTTAAAAGTAAAGGCTCGGCTTTATTTAACTTGTTTTTATTAAGTAATTCATCACCCGTAACCCAAAGTTGATAAGCCGGATCGGCAAGCAGTATTTGGCGGGCTTTTAGATCCTTTTTAAAGTCTTGATATTGCAGTTCACCTTTGCTGCTAAACGGGTAAAGAGTAAAGTAATTCTGAAATTGTTTATCTGTTTTACTATCTATTGGCATATTAGCTAATGCACTAAGCCAGATTTCTTCTACTTCGTTGCTAAAAGACGAGGTAGAACCATACTTGCTCAATATATTAATTGCATTTTTGTCATTTGGACTTTGTCTGAGTAAGTGCCTTGCGTAAGCTATTTCTACTAGAGCAATGTTAGAATAGCCTTGTAGTAGTTTCTCATAACCGTTTTTAACACTTTGCCATTGGGCACTGTCTTGTGCATACCAGTTTAAATGTTCAAGCTCATAACTAAGATCGGGGTAGGCTGTATCAAAAAGGGTGTTATAAATTTGCCGAGCTTGAACATATTGTCCAGCTCTTGCTAGTAATTTTGCTTGTTGTACTAATGGTTTGTCGGTTGTTTCAATACGGGCAATAACTCGAAGTTGCTCAATACATGGGTGTTGTTTTGCTGCGCCATTATCAAGCTGGTTTAGTAATAAGGTTGCTTCATTAGTTGCGCCGTTAGCAAAGTAATTACGTGCTAAAGCACATTGGGTTTCAATGCGCAGTGGGGCTATAGCAACGAGCTTACGTAAGCTATCTTCAACGAGTTTTTTATTTTTTTGCCCTTTGCCAATATTTATCTGCTTTAATAGCCATGCGACAGACTGAGTGTCTATATCGTCGACTGTTTTAGCACTTAACGTTGAGCACGCTACTAAGGCATAAACTAAGCTAAACCTTAACGACATTCATCGCTCCAGTTAGGTTGCAGCGTCCCGTCTGCTAAAATTGCAAAGCGTTTATCTAAGGTACTGCTGCCAAATAAATTTAATACACTATCGTAATAACGCGATTTGCTAAATGATTTATCAACCATTAACTTTTGTTGAATCGACATTGTTACAGCGTCATTGTCATTATTTGCTGTTGCTAGTAAAGGCAGTAATGCGGCATTAAAGCCAACAGGTCCTCTTTTATCTGAGTTCCCCGTTTGTGCATAGGTATTTAAAGGCACATAACCACGCTTATTTATCGTTTTAATGAAAGGAGCAAACTGTGCGACTAATTGCTTTTTGTAAGGTGCATCCTCTGCCATCATACTTGCCCACAAATAGACTCTAATTGCATTATAGCTTCCCAAGTCGGTTACTTTTTTATCAAAGTAAAAGCCNTTGTTAGTATCAAACATAANCCAATCAGGGCTAACACCTTGCTTACNTGTTTCAAGNATTAGGTTGGCAGAACNGTCATGCAGCTCTTGCCATGGTGAATGAGGATAAAGTTTGCTAAATTGCNGATAAATAAACAGCGGCGAATAGCTTGGATTTAATTTATAGCGCTTGTTATCAAACTCAAAGCCGCTAGGTGCGGGTAATAAAGATAAACCAAGTCCTTTAATATACGCTGTTTCTTCGCGCATTATACGCTGTGCGAGCACAGCTGCTAAAATACGGTAACGGCGGTCATCCCAAAGTATAGCTGCTTGCGATAAGCTATAAGCAATCCATAAATCAGAGTCAGATGCTGGGTTTGAGTCAAGAATATTACCTACGTTGTTTTTATTAACTCCCCATAGCCATGCAGGTAGGCGAGTACTTAAATCGCCTTCGGCTAAATGCTCTTCAGTCCAGTTTAATACTTTATCAAAAGCGGTTTTATCATTGGCAATTAGCGCAAAAAATAGCGCATAGGATTGCCCTTCAGAAGTGGTAATATTTTGCTCGCTGCCTAAGTCGATTATTCGGCCATCATCACTCATAAAGTGTGTTTTAAACGTTTGCCATTGCTGCCAAGGCGCACATTGTTGTGCGTGGCTTAAAGGAGTAAATAAAATCAGCATAATAAATGCTTTAGTTATAAATAATTTCATTATTTATCTCCTTCAGCTAAACGTTTGTAGGTAAGGGCCTGTAGTAAGCGCCAAATTATAAATGAAATAAGTAACAGGGTTAAAATAGATAAAAAAGCTAGCCAAAATGGATGATCAGATAAATGAAACCAAATTAAAGTATACACAGGTACATACCCCACAAAATACGTATCATCTGCCTTAACAGAGCTTACGCCTTGGCTAGTAATAACGGCAGCGCTGCCTTTAATTTGCGATAACCATTGCGACTCGTTAAATGCAGTATCTAGTAGTGTGTACGCTTTATTAGTACTGGCGGTTAACGACACGATTGAGCGCTCAGAGTCAAATGGCGATTGAAACCCTGCAATAACGGCTAAGTCTCCGCTACTAACTAAGCTTACCTGTACATCTTCTGTTGTATCAGCATCATAGGCGCCATTATAAAAAGCTTGCTTTATAATTCTGTGGTTATTTTTTAAAAGCTTACTGGTGGGCGCGTTCTCATCAATGTCACTCACCGCTGTATTTGCGGCGGTAATAATCATAATATCTTTGTCATCATAATTACTATTATCGTCACTGACTGATTGTATTTCTAAACGGTGTCCAGGGTAGCCTGTGATAGCACCAAAGCGACCGGTTAAATTGAGTAGTAAAGTGATTGCTTCAGGTGTTGGATTATCATCTAAAATAACCAAGGTTTGATGTAAGTCGGCATATTTAGTAAATGGGAAACCGCTATTAGCAAATACATTTAAATCGGGTAGGGCAATGTAATGATGAAACCCACTAACATCAATATTTGAATTACCATCTATTACGCCATACTCCCCTCCTGCAGGTACAACAGAGCATTCTCCCTTTTTAAGTACACCAAAGCGAAAGTCAAAGTTAAGCTCATTTCTAATTGCTAAGTTAATCCCATTTAAGGAAAAATCTTCTGCGTTTTTTGTGGTATCTGTATTACCAATTAAAGGCATAATTGTTTTGGTTTTACTTAGTAATGAATCATTTTTACTGAGTAAAAAACCACTAATAAACTCTTGATTAATTAGCATGTTTAGGCGTGAGTCAAGCATGCTGCTCTCAGGCGTATTTCTATATTGCAGCGTAATTGGGATGCCTTTTTCGCGCCAAGTAAATAAATCGGGTGCAAGGCGTACGTTTAATTTAACCGGGCCATTATTTAAGCCCTGAGCTTGTAATTGTTTTGGGTAGTCAATTAACTCATCAAAATGTACGGGGCGATCGCCTCTTAACCAGCGAGGTGCGTCATATGCTTCTCTTAGCGGGAGCTGATTAATGGCCTCTATACTAGCGCTGCGACCTGTCATTAGTTTATGACCAAATGCTAAACCCGTTACTGCAGTTTTTAAATCAGCAGTGTCTTTGCCCACTATAAGTAACATTTTTTTATAGCGATGGAGTGGGTTAGAAATAATTTCAATTGTTGGTTTATCGACATCAGGATAATCACGTAAAAAATCAGGCTTAGAGTCGTTAGTGATAAACACCACGCTATGTTCATTAGGTGCTTTATTTTTTAATAACGGAAATTGTGCTCCGCGCCAATCGGCTTGTGCACCAAACCAGCTAGATAAAGTGGCGGCAGCTTCAATGGCTTCTTTGTTTGGCGTTGTAGCAAATATAAATGGCAGGTTTAATTTACTAAAATCTTTACTATCAAAAAAGGGTTCAGGTAAATACTCTAAACGACTATCAATAGCCAGCTCAGTCTGATCAAGAGTAATATTGCTTGATTTACTTATTTCAACCCAAATAGAGCGATTATGGTAATCATGACAGGTCAAGTCGTAATAGCCCACTAACTCAAAACGAATTTGATTAAAGTCTTGTATGTATTTTGAATTGAGTTGAATGTTATGCGTAATTAAGTTTTCAACGGTACTAAGCTGTTTATTAACAGGTAATACTGTGACTAAGTTTTCATTAAAATATACTTTTAAGTGTGAAACATTAGCAAGCAATGATGGCGAGTTAGTATAAGAAAAATTAAGCATTAAGTTTTTGCTTAGTTTATCTATACTGTTGGTAAAATCGACGCGAGAATTATTGTTTACTCCATCTAGTTTATAGTTAGTAAAACCTAAAGCATTAAAATCAAGTTGTAAGCCCGATACGGCTGCACTTTCGGGGTAACCATTTGCAAAAAGTGATTTATTTGGCATAGGTTCGATAGCAATAACGTGCCACGCCGTACTAGTAAACAGAAGTAGGGTGAGTGTATTAAGCAACTTTTTAATCATAATTATTCTGCACTATCGGTTTTTTGGGAATGAATGAATTTACGTAAATAACTAAATTAGTCATAAACTTAATAATAGGTTGAAGTTGTCTTGGTGCGTGAAACAATATATTAGTAAACCCTCGTAAACTTGTTTTTTTAACTTCTTTAAAGCTATAAGATGGGCGATCATGTTTAAAATTGTTTTGCCAATCTAACCAAGCATCAGCTCTTGAAAAAGTACACTGAATAAACGCCAGTTGCTTTTCTATACTGAGATCTTTGAGTGTAAGACCAAATTGCTTCTCCCGAGTATTAGTTACATAGGTAGTAAACGAAAACTGCTTATTACCTCTGCTCATTAATAGCTCTATTTTATCGTTAACCCTGCATAAATGCGCATGCTCGGTTTCAATACCTACTCCGTTATCAGAGTAGTCGGTAATTTTAATTTTTAAAGTATGTCCATTCGCTAAACGAATACCCGCCGGAAAGTTTGCTTTTACGCGGTGTGAGTTTCTTACTTGACGAGCTTCAGCTGCTACCGCGACGGCAGCACCTAAAATAATAATATTATAGGTGGCCCATGCCATACTAATAATTAGCACTCCAATTTGATTTGGCTCACCAAAAAAGGCTCTTAAAGTACCCACAATAATGCCTAATAAGTTAATCGCGAGTAATACCATATAGGGTTTAGAAATCCCCCAATCATAATGCTCTTTATTATTAAGTCCCCCTTTTTCAGTTACATTAAACTTACCTTTATTTGGGTTAAATAAAGCAACTGTGGTGGGTTTTAATATATACCAAGCCAGTACTGTTTCGTAAACTTCACCCCAAAATGAGTACCTGTATTTACCTTGAATACGTGAGTTAGTCGCTTTTACTTGAATGAGTGTGGGTACAACATAAATAAATATGGCTAAAAATGGTGCATAGATAATATAAGCGTTGAAATAGATGAGTGCTAAAGGAGCGGTTAAAAATACAATGCGAGGAACCCCAGATAAAAAGTGTAGCATGGCATTTATATAGCACAGTCGTTGTGGCAGGTTTAACCCTTTGCCTAATAGCGGGTTATCAAGACGAAATATTTGCGCCATACCACGCGCCCAACGAATTCGTTGGCCAATATGAGCCGATAAACTGTCGGTGGCTAATCCCGCGGCTTGTGGAATATTAATATAAGCTGTTTTATAACCTGCGCGCTGCATTCTTAGTGCGGTGTGCGCGTCTTCAGTTACGGTTTCAAACGCAAAGCCGCCTATATCATCAAGTGCTTGGCGTTTTAATACCGCACACGAGCCACAAAAGAAGGTCGCGTCCCACATATCATTTCCATCTTGAATTAGGCCATAAAACAGCATGTTTTCGTTAGGGACTTGACTGTGGTTATTTAAATTTCTTTCAAAGGGATCGGCTGAAAAAAAGTGATGCGGGGTTTGCACTAAGCATACCTTACTATCTTTTAAAAACTGCCCCATGGTCATTTGTAAAAATGATCGAGCAGGAACGTGGTCGCAATCAAAAATAGCAATGTATTCGCCATCTGTATAGCGCATCGCACTATTCATATTCCCCGCTTTGGCATGATTATTATCAGGGCGAGTTAAATAGCCTACGCCAACTTGTTCAGCAAATTGAGCAAACTCAGGGCGTTTGCCATCATCTAATATGTATACATTAAGCTTATCTGCGGGCCAATCAATGCTCATCGCCGCGAGTGTAGTGGGTTTCACTACGCTCAGAGGTTCATTATAGGTTGGAATATAAACGTCTACGGTTGGCCATAGGTCGGTATTTTTAGGCATGGCAATAGGTTTACGCTCAAGCGGGTTAATAGTTTGGAAAAAACCAAGAATTAGTACTAGCCAAGCATAGGTTTCAGCAAGCAATAAACCTAAACCTAGGAATAAAGCGAGAGGATCATCCCAATTTAGTGTTTCAGTGTACCGCCACCATAAATAGCGCGAGGAGGTAGTGACTGATAATGTGATCATGATAATAGTCGCCATTTGTCCTTTCACCCGCCTTAGAGAATAGGCTACCAATAAAATAAAACTAATAAATACAGCTTGAGCCTCTAAGCTAAACGGAATAGTGATAAAAATAGCCATTAAAAATAATATAAATGTAAGAGCAATATATTTTATAAGCTTATTTTGCCAGATACTCGCATCTGCCATTGTTTTAAAAGCACTTTTTTTTGTTTTTTTAGTGCTTTTAGATAATAAACTTTTTAGTAACTTTCCTAGCTTTAAGTCAATCCAGCGTAGTTGTCTAAATGTATAGTTTACTGACGAGTAAAAATAATGAGTAATAGGCTCTTTTACAGCGCTATTTTTAGGCTCATATTTAAAAAACAATAAAAATAAACTTTGTAATACAAAGCGCAGGCTATTTGAGTAAATAAAGCTGCGATAAGGTAATTTTAAGTGTGGGTAATATGTACGCAAAAAGTTATGAGTAGTTAATTTATGAGGGTTAAACTTTATAAATAACGAGCTAATAAGCGTTATAAAAGGAAATGAAAACGCTTCTACTACATTCATTTTGTGTTGATTAAAATAACTATGAAATTTAAACATCACGAAGCGAGCTAGCTTTTCTGTAAATAAAAGGCGCAAAAGTAAATATAAAGTACGATCTAATGGGCGTCTATTTAAGGTACTCATAACTATAACGCTGCCTTGCTGACCAACCAGCCAGCAAGTGTTTCAATGTCGTCATTCGCCACACTATAGGGGGCGCAATTAAATGCAACATTACGATAAGCAGTCGCCTCTTTAACAACTTCATCATGATTAATAAAAAATGGCGCTATTCGCGGCAGTGTTGTTTGCCACAGTGCAAATAAATCAAACTCAAGTAATGAAGCTGAATTGTATTTATTGACTAAAAAATAGTGTTTCCAGTTATTCTTAGACTTTTTAAGTGCTAGTAAGCGCTTGTGAATTAAGCTGTGGCAAGTTGCATCACAGTTTACTAACTCAACAAAAATATCGTCGTGATTTAAACTGTAATGCGTAATATCTATATGTGAAGGGCAGTCGTATAGCATCCATGTATCAGGAGCAAGGTCTAATTGCTGGCAGC
>JGI1221J13441_10001014_pt1 | contig 12068 bp, 8 predicted proteins | sample LakVidmifraction_4_FD_13441 | JGI IMG/M metagenome (IMG submission 13441) | reverse complement strand
AATGCAAGATATATTGATGCGTCAATGAAATCTTCAAGGTGTTGAGTGTTCATTGCTCCTAGTGTTAGTCTGGTTTGGATGTCAAGAGGAAGTTTTCTTTCTAGGAATTGCACTTGTGCTGGATATTGCTCTCTGAACATGGTTGCAATACTTTCATAAAACAGGGCATCGGCTTCTTCTCTGTCAACGAAATGTTCGACTCGGTAGCCGTGCTGTTCTTTTTTTAGGGCATTGTATACTGTTTTGCCATTTAGGGTTTCTTTGGGTAACATTGGCTCTTCAGGGAAACCATTAAGTAATTTTTTCTTTTCGGTTTTAAGTAACTCTTTTTCCGGAATTGTTTTTTCTATAGTTTCAATTTCCCGGCTTGTGCTTATAATTTGATTTTGACTGTTTACTGCGGCAATTCTTGGTACGAACCATATTGGAAGGTTTTGAATGTTCATGTCATCTTTGCCAATGAAAATATCAAATTCTTTGCGAATATATGAGACAAGTGTTTCCATGAATGGTTTGTTCTGGTATTCATTACTTTGTAGAATATCCTCTGCAAATTCTTTTGCTCTTGTACTTAGTGGATTCAGCTGCATTCTGATTGGTTTAAGAAGTGTTTTTAGAACTAATAATGTTTTTTGTTCAGCCCATCCTTTTACAAGCCATTCTAAATCAGTTGGAGTAATCATAAAAAGTCTGTTTGCGGGAACATACACTGTTGCACCATCATCATCATGATCTGGACTGTATAGGTAATCAATTTTGAATTTATCATCGCCTTTGCATAGGAAGTCCGGAAAACTTTCGTCGGTAACATTCTGTATGACTGAAGTTGAAATATCGTTTTCGAGGACGTGCAGTGCATCTCTGTTTTTGTATGTCCAACGGTCAAGTTCTTTGGCACTATTTATGTTTTGTGGAATTTTATTGTCAAAGAATTTATATGCTTTGTGGAAGTCTACTCCTGAACCTGGGCGCCGAATCTTAATTTCTTTATGTTGTATTTCCTGTAGAACTTCTTTATATTGTTTTATCCATTTTCCCTTTAAGGTTATGTTTGCCGGAATTAGGCCATCTGTAATGAAAATCTTGCGAGATTCTTTCGGGTTAACGGTTCCGTAGTGAGCACGTTCTTTTTGGGTAATTGCAAGTCCGCCTAATGATGAATTCTTTTCTGCACAGACAAAGCCGCGTTCTGAGTCCCAGTTTGGATTTGAGTATATTGTTGTACATAGGTCGGGGACTGATTGTTCAATAAGTTCCGGATTAATTTGCGCAACAGTTCTTGCGTATAGTTTTGTTGTTTCAACAAGGTTGAATGTTATTACCCATTCTGGCATTTTGTCAAATAGTGCAGAGCCTGGGAATATGAAGAATTCTTTATTAGCAGTTCCTAAATAACCTTTTGTCTCATTCTTTCTGCCAATCTGCATCGGAACTCCGCATATAATAGATCTATGAAGATGATCATATTGCAATTTGCTTATATCAATAGGCGTGTTTAGGTTCTTCCATTTCATCTCTTTAGCTGTACTTTTTATGTCGCGTTGAAGATTTTCCCATTCACGAATTCTCATGTAGTTGAGAAAGTTTTTTTTGCAGAATCTTCTGATTGCTGAGTTTGATGCCTTCTGTTTTTTCATTTCTTCCAAGGTGTTTCTGAGGTGCAGGAAGAATAGAAAATCTGATCGGTCATCGGTCCACTGTTTGTGAACAACTTTGATTTCATCTTGCTTGTCAATTGGGAAATCACGAGGGTCCTGGATACTTAGAACAGCCACTAGCCAGCTGACTTCTGTAAATATATTGAGCTTATCTGCTTCAATCAACATTCTTGCCAAGCGAGGGTCTACAGAGAATCGTCCAATTGTTCTGCCAAGGTTGGTAAGTTCATTGTTTTGATCAAGAGCACCAATTTCGGATAAAGTTTTTAGTCCTTCACGCACCTGATTTCTTTTGGGAGCATCTACAAATGGAAAGATTTCAATATCCGGAAGTTTAATTATTTTCATATGCAGTATTACATCGGCCAATGATGTTCTTAGAATTTCAGGCGGTGTGAATTCTTCGCTATCTTCATAGATTAGTTCGTCATATAGTCGAACGCAAATACCTTCTGAAATACGTCCACATCGGCCTTGACGTTGTTTTGCTGCAGCTTGGGAAATCTGTTCAATCTGAAGACTCTCAATCTGAGTTCGAGGAGAATAGCGTTTCATTCTAACCAAACCTGAATCAATTACATAGTGAATGCCAGGAATTGTAAGAGATGTTTCAGCAACGTTGGTTGACAAAACTATTCTACGATATTTACCTGTTATAAAAATCTTTTGCTGTTCGCCAAGAGTCAGACGTCCATAGAGAGGAAGAACTTCTGTGCTTTTCCAATTTTGTCCCTTTAATAGGTTTGCTGCATCTCGAATTTCTCGTTCTCCAGGAAGAAAGACAAGAATGTCTCCCTCGCAATCAATATCGTTAAGCATGTTTACTGCTCGTAAGATGTGGCGACTTAGATCTTCGGAGTCGCTTAATTCAGGTAGATGAAAAACTTCGACAGGAAAATGTCGCCCTTTGACATTTATTACTGGTGCATCATCAAAAAATGCTGAAAACTTTTCTGCATCTAGGGTTGCAGAACTAATTATTATTTTCAAGTCGGGGCGTTTGTGTAGGAGTCGTTTGATGTATCCCAGAATGAAGTCAATGTTTAGGCTTCTTTCGTGTGCTTCGTCGATGATGATTGCGTCATATTCAAGCAGATTTCTATCGCTGGTGGTTTCCGCAAGCAGTATGCCGTCGGTCATGAATTTGATTGATGTTTCAGTACATATTTTTTCGTCAAAACGTACTTTATAGCCAACTTGTTCTCCAAGATTACAGCCATACATCTCGTCAGATACTCTTTTTGCCATTGAAACAGTTGCAATACGTCGTGGTTGGGTGCAACCAATTCGCCCACGAATGCCATAGCCGAGTGAATATAAAAATTTAGGTAATTGAGTTGTTTTGCCGGATCCAGTTTCACCACAAAGAATGATTACCTGATTGTTTTTGATCTTTTCAAGTATTTCATTTTTAACATTTGTTATTGGCAGTGTTTCAGGAAATGATATTTTTGAGGGGCGTTGTTTTTCGCGATTGGCAACAATCTCCTGTGACCTTTCAAAATTTTTCTTTTGTTGGTCGGAGATTTTCTGATGTCTTTTTTGTATGCTTTCTAAAAAAAATGCATCTTTAATTGTCAAGGATTCTTTGTTGAACATGTTTTCCCTATATTGTGCTGTAATTCATAAGAATCGTGGTGATTGGTGAAAAAACTCTATTGATTTGTGATTAGTTCATATCGTCAAATGAGTAGTGTTCTTTCATGCATGTGGGGCAAACTGAATGAGAGAATCTTGCATCAGTTTTTTCGCTGATATAGCTTTCTATTGNTATCCAGTTNTTNNGGTCTTCAGAAGCNGTTCCTTCAANTCTTATNTTTTTGCAGTGACNGCATATAGGCAAAATATCTTCCAATACACCAATACGAGATAGTGCTTGTTCTAACTCATTAATCTTCTNNTTGAGAGCTTTTTCATTATTGTCTAGTGAAANAACCATGTTATTAAATGCCTCAGAAAACATTCCCATAAAGTCAACACGTTGACCGTAATCGCCACTTGCTACCTGATCCGCCTGCCAAGTTAGGTGAAGTAGTCGTGAGTGCAGTTCCTTGAATGGGGAACTTAAAAAATTGTTTGGAGATATCTTAGTGTCACATAGCTCACCTTGTGAAAGTGGAAGAATAAACTCATGAATCTCTGTTATAGATTTGATAAGTTTATTTGTCATCATTGCAAGGTTTAGCTCATTATCACTCTCTGCTAGTGCTGTGTCAAGCAGTGTTGGAATCTTACCTTTCAATAATTCGTCAAGTTTTTCGGTTGTTTCTTCTATCATTATGAATCTTCCTGCAAATCAATAGCAAACCTGCAAAGCCTGTCACCGCTTGCCCAGCAGTCAACTTCTTTCACGCAAAATGATTTTCCTGTGTATGTTTCTAATATACCTGCGATAAATCCTTCATCATATTGACATGTAACTTCATCCGAGAATGGTAAGCCTGAGCAGTCAAGGTCTTCGGCAACAGTCATGATAAACTGCATGTTTTCAAAATCAGTCTTTTCCATTCTCAAAATACCCATGGTTTGTTCTTTTAGTACTTTCTGAAGTTGAGAGACAAATTCATTAAAAGGAAGATTTTTGTTGAGCATATTCTCACAGAACTGTTTTCCAGCCAGCCAACCAGCTTTAATTATAAGTTCATTGGTCTTTTCTACTCCAAGTTCTGCTATCATCACATCTCTAAAAGTGTACTGCAAAAGACGATAGGCAAGAACTGGGACATTTAATCCTAAATTTGGCCTGCCTTTTTCTAAATCCCCTAAATCTGACCACTTAAATTTGTTGCTATCACGCTCTTCTTTAAACATTTTCGGAATCTTCTTAACAAAAATTGTTTTAAAACCTCTAAAATTAAACTGTTTATAATTGTATCTTATTCTTACCTTTGAATCAATATAAAAACAACTATTTTACTGTTTCCTTGTTTTTCTGGTTGGATGTCTTTTTGGTCATCGGGGACGATGACCCTCCCGCAGGGCAGTTTAATGTTATGTTGCCAGCAGGGAGGAGGAATCCCTCCGTTCCTCGTTCCTCGGTCACCTCCCCTAAGCTAGGGGGGGGGAAGAGCGTTGCTCTTAATATGATTTTAGTGCCGAGTTTTTCCTGCAAGCTTGGCTTTCCCAGAAGGGGCGAGGCAGGCCTAGCCCGTACAGGAAATTATAAATGGGAGATATGGGGGTTAAGTTTTGGTGGACGAAATGGACGGGATGGACGGGATGGACGGGGTGGACTGAGTGGACAGGGGGGAGTGGTGTTTTTTTTGATGTATTGTAAAATTTTGAAATGGGGACAAGGTTCTTGCATATATTGATGATTTTTTGTAATATACTTGGCTTACATATTTTAAGAATAATTTTATTGATTTTATGGAGTAAGATAAATGACAATGGAAAAGAATTATGAGCCACACTCGATAGAGGATAAGTGGTATGAGAAATGGCTTGAAGCTAAGACATTTCATAGTGATAGCTCGAAGGGCGGAGAACCTTATTGTATTATGATCCCACCACCAAATGTTACAGGTATTCTGCATATGGGACATGCTTTGAATAATACTATTCAGGATATTATGGCACGTTGGCGTAGAATGGAAGGTCGTAATGTTGTTTGGGTTCCAGGTACGGATCATGCAGGTATTGCGACTCAGAATGTTGTTGAGAGAGCTTTGAAAAAAGAGGGCAAGACTCGAGATGATCTTGGTCGTGAAGCTTTTATTGAGAAGGTTTGGGAATGGAAAGAGGAGTATGGCGGAACCATTATAAATCAGCTTAAGAAGATGGGAGCTTCATGTGATTGGGAGCGTGAGCGTTTTACAATGGATGAAGGCCTTAGTGAAGCTGTTACAGAAGTTTTTACACGTTTATACAATAAGGGACTTGTTTACAAGGGCAATCGTATTGTTAACTGGTGTCCAAGATGCCAGACAGCTTTGTCAGACGAAGAGAGTGAACACCAGGATGAAAAAGGTCACTTGTGGCACATTAAGTATCCAGTAAAAGGTGAGCCAGGACGTTTTGTTACAGTTGCTACTACTCGTCCGGAAACGATGCTTGGTGATGTTGCGGTTGCGGTACATCCAGAAGATGAACGTTACAAGGATTTGAAGGGAAAGACAATACTGTTGCCAATTGCCGACAGAGAAATTGTTGTTATCTATGATGATTATGTTGAACCTGAATTTGGTACTGGTGTTGTAAAAATTACTCCAGCTCATGATCCAAACGATTTTGATATGGGTAAGAGACACGATTTGACACCTATCAATGTTATGAATAATAATGGCACGATGAATGAAGCTGCCGGCATTTATGATGGTATGGATAGATTTGAATGTAGAGCTGCTTTGGTTAAGGCTTTAGAAGAGCAGGGGTTGCTAGCAAAGATTGATGATCATGATCATGCAGTTGGACATTGCTATCGTTGTCATACTGCGGTTGAACCGAGGTTGTCTCCGCAGTGGTTTGTTAAGATGGCACCATTGGCGGAACCGGCTCTTGAGGCTGTTAAGAATGGTAGTATTCAGTTTGTGCCTGCTCGGTGGGAAAAAGTTTATGAAGAGTGGTTAACCAACATTCGTGATTGGTGTATATCTCGTCAGATATGGTGGGGGCATCGTATACCTGTCTTTTATTGTGATGACTGTGATCATGAGTGGGTTTCCAAGGATGTTCCCACTAAATGCGAAAAGTGTTCAAGTGATAATATCCGTCAGGATGAAGATGTTCTTGATACATGGTTTTCTTCATGGTTATGGCCATTTTCAACTTTTGGTTGGCCAAACAGCAATGACGATCTGAAATTTTATTATCCAACGAATGATTTGACAACTGCATCTGAAATTATTTTCTTTTGGGTTGCACGAATGGTTATGGCTGGGATTGAGTTTATGGGTGATATACCATTTGAGAAGGTATATATTCATGGAACAGTTCGTGATGACAAGGGACTCAAGATGAGCAAGAGTCTTGGAAATTCAATTAATCCATTGGATATTATTGAAGATTTCAGTGCTGATGCTTTACGTTTTAGTCTAATCATGCTTACTGCTACAGGACAGGATGTTTATATTTCAAATGAGAAATTTGAGGTTGGCAGAAACTTTGGAACCAAAGATTTGGAATGCAGCTCGTTTCATGGAGATGCATAGAGATAATTTTGAAGAAGATATTGATATTACAAACTTTGAGTTTTCGGCAGACTTGCTGAAGCCGGATGACAAACATATATTGGCAATGCTTGACAAGGCTATTGTTGAATGTGTTGATGCATTAGAGAAGTATAGATTTAATGATGCTGCTCATGCGCTGTATGAATTCATTCGCCACCAATATTGTGATCGTTATCTTGAGTTTGCAAAGGGTTCTCTTTATGGAGACAATGTTGATGAGAAACGCGAGACAATCAAGATTATGTATCATGTTTTCTCTGTATCAATTAGGTTGTTGCATCCAATTATGCCATTCTTAACTGAAGAGTTATGGCATACAATGGGATTTGGTTCAGAAAGTGACTTTATTATGCTTGCTGAGTGGCCAAAGGCTGCCGGAGCAGAACAATTAGCTGCATGGCAAATAAGTGATGAGATAGTTAAGTATGTTGAAGATAAACATGATATGCTTAGAGTTGCTAGAACTATGCGTGCAGATTACAATATTCAGCCAGGTGTTGCTTTGAAATATTTTGTTAAGCCAAATAGTTCTGCGGAAGCAGAGTTACTTAAAGGTGATTTAGATTCCATTAAGAGTCTGATTCGTGCATCCGAGGTTGTTATTGATGAGAATATGGTTCCAGAGCAGGCAATGCCTGCAACACTAAGTGAAATTGGAATCGTTCTGATGTCTCTTGACGGTGCGGTTGATACAGATGCTGAGATTGCAAAGATTGAAAAAGAGCTTGCACATCTTGATGGAAATATTAAGAAGACAGTTGCAAAGCTTGGTAATGAAAATTTTGTTACTAGAGCACCAGAAAATGTTATTGATAGGCAGAAAGAGTTGCTTCATGAGATGCAGGATAAGTATGCCAAGCAGGAGAAGCAGTTGGGGATGCTGAAATAATTACGAATTACGAATTAAAAATTAAGAATTGAGGAATGCCTCTGGCGGTATATTTTTTGCCAAGCTGGGGCTTGGCGTTCCCAGAAGGGGGCGAGGCAGGCCTAGCCCGTACGGAAGAAAGATTTCGAATATAAATTTAGAATATATATAGAGGGAAATAGAGATGAGAATATTATCTGGCATACAACCTTCGGGTAAGTTGCATTTAGGAAATTATTTTGGAATGATGAAGCCATCATTGGAATTACAGGAAAAAGGTGAAGCATTTTTGTTTATTGCCAACTATCATGCGCTGACATCGTCAACAAATCCTGAATTTTTAAGAGAGAACACACTTGATGTTGCGCTGGACTTTTTGGCATGCGGTTTAGATCCTGTAAAAACAACATTTTTCAGGCAGAGTGATATACCAAGGTTGTTAGAGTTGACATGGTTGTTATCTACTGTTACACCACTTGGTCTACTTGAGCGCTGTCATTCATACAAGGACAAAGTTGCCAAGGGGATTGCGGCAAGTCATGCTTTGTTTAGTTATCCAGTTTTGATGGCAGCGGATATTTTGGCATATCAGTCAAACATTGTGCCGGTTGGTCGCGATCAGAAGCAGCACTTGGAAGTTACAAGAGATCTGGCAATAAAATTTAACAATGAATATGGTGATATTTTTACTTTGCCAGAAGCATCTATCCTAGAGACAGTTGCGGTTGTTCCAGGAATTGATGGACTGAAGATGTCAAAGAGTTATGACAATCATATTTTGTTGTTTGATGGTAAGAAGGCAACAAAGAAGAGAATTATGAAGATCATTACTGACTCCAAAGAATTGGATGACCCTAAGGATCCGGACACTTGTAATGTTTATCAGATTTATAAGCTTTTTGCAGGCGAAGAAAAGGTTTCAGAGATGGCAGAGAATCTTCGCAAGGGTGGTTATGGATATGGTCATGCCAAGACACAGCTGTTTGAAGATTTATGGGAATATTTTGAATCATTTAGAGAGAAACGTGAAGCTTTGGTGCAGGATCTTGATTATGTTGAGGATGTGCTTGTGGATGGCGCAAAGCGGGCAAGAGCGGTTGCCGACAAGACATTTGATGCAGCCAAGGCTGCGGTGGGATTGTAAATCAATTACTAATTAAAAATTACGAATTACGAATTGAGGAAAAGCTCCGCAGGTATTTAAGAAATTCGAAAATGCGTAAATTCGGAAATGCGCAAATTACAGAAAATTCAAAGTTATGGCTGATAAGACAGATTACAAAATTGAGCTTGAAGTTTTTGAAGGACCTCTTGATTTATTGTTATATTTGATAAAGAAAGAGGAGATTGATATATATGATATACCAATTGAGAAAATCAACAAGCAGTATATGGAATATTTAGATTTTATGCGTATGCTGGATTTAAATATTGCAGGTGAGTTTTTGGTCATGGCCGCCACATTAATGATGATAAAGAGTCGGATGCTGCTGCCTGTTGATGAGCGCCCTGAACTTGAAGAGGATGATGAAGATCCGCGTTGGGACCTTGTCAAGCAGCTTGTTGAATATAAGAAGTTTAAAGATATTGCATCCAAACTGCATGTTCAGGAACTTGAGCAGGAGAATATTTTTGAGATTGGTCAGGATCTTACCATATTGGATGACAGTGATGATGGTATAGAGCTTGAAGATGTTAATTTATATGATTTGATATCAGCTTTTAACAGCGTTTTGAAACGAGCGAAGAAGGATGTTGTTGGGGATATTTTTTCAGATCAATTTACTGTTGCAGAGAAGATTGATGAACTCATTAGTGTTTTAAGAAAGAAAAGGTCAGTTCAGTTTAGTAGTTTGTTTACAGATAAGTCTACTAAACACGAGATTGTTTGTACCTTTTTGGCCTTGCTTGAACTTATTAAGCTAAAGAAGATAACAATATATCAAGAGGGACAGTTTAGTGATATTATGATTTCTTCAGATGATGCTCCGGAAGAGGAGTTTCTGGAATTGGAGAGTAATGAGGAGATATCTTCATTGCTTTAGTTAGGGCCTCCTGTTTAATTCATAACTAACGTATTAGTAAGAATTAATATGTTATTTTGCAGACTAAAGTGCAAGTTTTTTAGCACATTTAAGCAAAAAAACTTGCAGATGAACTTTTATGTAAAGTTCATATAATTTATGAATATTTAATGCGACATCACGCATCTTCTTGCACTGCAATGAGTTACCTTTAGCGAGCTAAAGGCGAAATCATCTTAGTACAAAAATATACGAACCAACTTGTTGAGACTGGAGCTCGCGACAGTAGCGAAGCGTCCTATCTCACATTAAACAGTAAGCCCTCGTCAAAGGGGTTCACGAGAACAAGGATTATTTATATGTCAAATATTAAGAAATTACCAGATGTAAAAGAAATTGTTGGAGCCATGATTTTTGGTTCAACCCACTCGATAAGTATCAATGAGATATTGAAGTGTATAAAAGAGGTTGCAGATACCAGTGAAGACTATGCCAAGGAATATGCCAAGGTCAGCAAAACAGATGTTACGAAAGCCGTAGAGGAGTTAGTTAAGGAAGTTAATAAACGTCCAAATGGTTTTGTTATTGTTGAGACTACCGAGGGGTATAAGTTTCAGACATCATCAAATTGCGGTCGTTGGCTTAGGCACTATCTTGAAATAGGCAAACCTGCTAGGTTGTCTATGCCGGCTCTTGAGACTTTGTCAGTGATTGCATATCGTCAGCCAGTTACTAAGGCTGAGATAGAGGCAGTTCGAGGAGTAAACAGCAGTAATATTGTTAAAAATCTTATGGAACTTCATCTTGTTAAGATTGCAGGAAGAAGTGAACTGCCTGGCAGACCCTTTTTATATGGAACAACTAAAGAGTTTTTGAATCATTTTGGTCTTAAAGATTTGGGAGATTTAGATTCTATTAAGCCAGCTTTACTTGCCCAGGCTGCTCAGGAAAGGGAAGCAGAAGAACAGCCACTTTCAGCGGTTCACGAGGAATTAGCTCGTCAGGAAAGAGAAGATGGTGCTCCAAGGCAGACGAATTTTAATTTGTGAAACAGTTAGAAAGTTAGACGGAAGACAGTTAGATCGGTTGGAAGGTCTAGACTAGAAAGCGAATGAGTCTGACCGAATAGTTAATGTTTCTGTTAAAAGTTATATATGAAAAATATTTTCCGTTCACAGAACGGACGCTACATTGCTTGTAATTAATGCTAGTGTGTTCATTGTAAGGTAGAATATCAGTTTGTGACAATGTAGTGTCCGCTCTATGAGCGGAAAAAGGGGGATAAGACAAAAATATCAATATCTCCCTTATTTATAATGAATTGGTTGCAGGCTCAGCCTGTAAGTTTTGACAGAAGAAGTAATTTGTAGGGATATATAGTGAAAAAGTGTGTTTTTTTTGACAGGGATGGAATAATTAACCGGTCACCAGGCCCAGGATATGTTGAAAAGTGGGAGGACTTGCATATTCAGGATGAGTTCGTTGAAAGCTTAAAGGTTGCAATTGCTCATGGTTATGTTGGAATCATGATAAGTAACCAGCAGTGCGTCGGCAAAGGAATTGTTGACAAGGATTATCTTGAGGGAATGCATGATAAGCTTCAAAAAAAGCTAAAAGAGGAATTTGGATGCGAGCTACTGGATATGTATTACTGCCCGCATCTGGCAGATGCCGGGTGTGAGTGCAGAAAACCTTTGCCGGGAATGATTCTGGCTGCTGCAGAGAAGCATGATATTGATTTAAAGAGTTCTTTTATGGTAGGGGACAGAGAGGGCGATGTTGTTACAGGTAAAGCTGCCGGATGCAGGACAATATTGGTTTCAAAGGATATAAAAGATTGTGACGCTGATTATTGTGTTGAGAGTATTGATGGGTTGGCGGAGATATTAGAGAAAGCTCTAATATAAATGCGAAAATGCGAAAATTCGAAAATGCGAAAATTGCAGGAATGCCTCCCGGCGGGATTATTTTATGCCGAGCTGGAGCTCAGCGTTCCCATTGGGCTAGGCCTGCCTCGCCCTCAGCGTTCCCGGAAAGGGAGAGGGGCGGACACAAGGCCCGCCCGTACGGAAGTAAAGATTAATTTTAAAAGAAGGAATAAATAATTATGGATAAGAAGATAAGAACAGCTGTTTTTGGGGTTGGCAGTCTTGGTCAGCATCATGCAAGAGTGCATGCTGAACATGAGATGACAGAGCTTGTGGGCGTGTATGATATAAGCAAAAAACGTGCACGAGAGATTGCAAAGAAATTTGGCTGTGAGGCATATACATCAGTTGAGGAGCTTGCATCGCAAGTTGATGCGGCAAGTATTGCCGTACCGACAGATAAGCATCACGAAATGGCT
>JGI1221J13441_10001010_pt1 | contig 12087 bp, 10 predicted proteins | sample LakVidmifraction_4_FD_13441 | JGI IMG/M metagenome (IMG submission 13441) | reverse complement strand
AGTCTTGGAACTGCGAAGCTGTTCAATTTTAATAGCCATGTATGAAATGCATGGTTAATTAATTTGTTATTAGTGACGACTGCAACGCAGTCGAATTTAAAGAATTTATGGCTCACCCACACAAACCGTGACAGAACCATAAAAACAAGGTTTTTACCTGCCCACGGCAGTGTCCTTCCTTGGATATTGGATATTCCTTGTTGGTTATTGGATATTGAAAAAGAATGGGATAAGACAAAAATAGTCTATATCACCTTGATTTATAAAGAATTGGGTGCAGGCTCAGCCTGCAACTTTTGACAGTACCCACCTAAAATCAAGGATTGAATTATGAAAACTTTTTTTGCATTTACACACTTGGCATCTGTTTTATGAGATCATGAGCAATCTGTTTGAAAAGATGAATGTTTTCAGAACTTACGCCATCTGGAACAAAGGAGTTGTCCAAAATACTTTTACCTGTAAAAAACTCAAACCAAAGAGCACCAATTAAGTAGCAACCATTTTGATTTGCATGCCTGCAGTCGTCTGCAAATGTTGCTTTCCCATCAGCAGTTACTCCTGTTTTCCAGTGATAGCCGGCAATCAATGACTTCGACTGATCCGGCAATTGTAAAAGTGGAGGATTCTCAAAATCAAAAGATTCATCGGCTTTATAATTCAAAACTTTGCGAGCAATCTGCAGAGCCTCTCCTGAAGGAATAATCCTACATGAATGTTTTTCTGCCATTTCTCTATAATTTTCCTGTAACATATCAAACATCTCTTGCTGAGTGATACCAAAATCCTTTAAAGAATCGCCATCTGCTCTATATGCCCAAGTCTGGTGAACAACAACTTCCGCCTGTGGAGCAAACTCTTTTACAAGATTATATAGTTTTGTAAAATATGGTTGATATGAATCTTTTATCCAGCTTTTATAACTAGCCTGCTGAAGAGTCACATAATCCCACTTATCTTTAACCAGAATTTCCTTAAGAGTCATAGGTTCCGAATCTTTTCCACCATTATAAGCAAAATCATATGGTTTAACATCTGGCAGGAGGTCACACTGTTCAACAAGATTCCAATGCTTTTCCAGAAAACACCCGCCCAAATCAGCACGGGCGTAACACAGCTCAACAGTTCCATCTGCAGCAATAAAATCATTCATATACTTCAATGCATTTCCCGAAAAACTGTTACCAATAGTTAAAACCTTTATCATATTATATAGCTCCAATTAAAAATTATTAAAGCTGAATGATAATACATACGCAAAGGGAAAACAATATTTTTATCAAGAAAACCCTTTCAAAACAATTTACAACCTTAATCTTTTTTAGTATTATTGCCATTTATAGTTCTGCAAGTATCAACCAATAAATAGAGGTAAACCATGCTCCCGAAAAACCAGGCATTCATATTCATTAAGCCACATGCCAGAAACAATGAATATGTTGATTTATATATAGAACAAATTTTACAACAATACCAGATACAAACTCTTGAATCTGGTATCATTCAAGGCACGCAAATAAGAGAAGATGGTCTTATTGAAAAACACTATGCCGTTAACGCACACGCAGGCACCACAAAGAATCCAACAGAATTGTTCATTCAAGCCGAAGCAGAAGATAAGTTTTTAGAAACTTTTAACATGTCGTGGGAAGATGCTTTAAGCAAATCGATGATTATAAGCGGTGAATGCATGCAGGACAAACTTAATGTGACCTCTGATGAGCTGTATGACCTATGGGGAAAAAATGGTTTTGTAAAAATTGGTTCAGGTCTTTCTGTTTCGTATTTTACAAAACAAGAATGTTTTGTTCTAAATGGATTCTATACTTCAAACCGTGACATGTTCACCAAAGATGATGCCTCCATCAAATGGTCGATTATTGAATTTGATCCTGAAATTTTGACATGGAAAAAGTTTAGATTGGACATAATAGGCAAAACAGATGCTACAAAAGCAGTACCATCCTCAATACGAGGATTTCTCAATCAGAATAAAGATAAGGCAAAATTAACTATATCATATAAAGACAATATTATCCATGCAAGTGCATCCCCCTTTGAAGCTTTAATCGAGAAAAGCATATGGCTTCAGGACAGTTTTAACCCGATGGCTGATCCATTATACAAACTTCTTGCAAAAGACCATATTGATATGGAACAAATAAAAGAATTATATAATATTAATCCGGTTCTTGATTCACATGGTGAAACGGACACATTAACTGATTTTCTGGAAGATAAAGATACACTAGAAGTCGCAAATTTTATTAAATCATTATAATTCTGGCTCTGTCACGGGTAATGTGGGTTAGACTTTTTTGTTCGCCCCCTTCCATGCTTCGCTTTTCAAGCTACGCAGGACGCCGTCAGTGTAGTATTGTTTTGTTATAACTAACCCCGCATTGCATACGGGGCTACTAAAGTTTGACTACTTCGTAGTCTTTTAGAACGGCGAAGCTGTTCAATTTTAATAGCCATGTATGAAATGCATGGTTAATTAATCATTATTAATGAACGACTGCAACGCAGTCGAATTTAAAGAATCTTGGTTTCGACCACACAAACCGTGGCAGAGCCATAATTATAATTAACAAGGAAAAGAATATGCCAGCAACATTTGATATGCCCGTAGGGGAACTATTTAAATATCAAGGAACAAACCCAAAACCAGCGGATTTCGATGAGTTTTGGGACAAAAGTCTTGAAGAGATAAAAAACATTGATTACAACCCGGAGTTTGTTCTATCTGACTTTCAAGTTCCTGGAGCTGAGTGCTACGACCTGTACTTTACAGGTACATTTGGTTCGAGAATTCATGCAAAAGTTATCAAACCTACAAACCTGTCGAAACCAGGCCCTGCAATAGTTCAATTTCATGGATATAGCGGAAACGTTGGCGACTGGTCAGGAAAACTGAAATATACAGCATTAGGCTATACCACTGCTGCACTTAATTGTCGTGGACAAGGCGGAGCTTCTCAAGACAAATGCCAAACATCAGGCACCACATTCAAAGGCTCCATGATTAAAGGTCTTGATGATGAACCTGAAAGACTAGGATTCAGAAACATCTTCCTTGACACAGCAATCATGACTAGAATCATCATGGCGATGCCAGAGGTTGACGAAACAAGAGTTGGTGCTGTTGGCGGCAGTCAAGGTGGTGGACTAACTATTGCATGTGCAGCTCTTGTTCCGGAAATAAAAGTTGCCGCTCCTATATTCCCATTTCTTTCCGACTACAAGCGCGTATGGAAAATGGATCTTGCTAAAGCAGCATATGAAGAACTAACGTATTACTTTAAATGCTTCGACCCTAGGCATGAAAGAGAAGATGAAATCTTTAATAAACTAGGATATATTGACATCCAGCATCTAGCTCCAAGAATTAAAGCTAAAATTATGATGGGAACAGGTCTTATGGACACGATATGTCCCCCATCAACTCAGTTTGCTGCATACAATAAAATCACATCTGAAAAAGAGGTAATATTCTACCCTGAATTTGGACATGAGGGCCTTGCTGACCATGAAGATAAAATCATGCAGTTCTTCTTGAAGAATCTTTAACGAATAAAATCGTGCTACGTGGTAAGTTGCACTGCCGTGAGCATGAAAGCATTATGAATGCTGGATGCTAAATGCAGCACTTTTTGAGTCCTTTGTCTTTAGTCAAGTAGTCCACCTTAGTTTTTCGGTTGGGAGAAAAAGTATTAGTTTTAATCAATAGAATTAAGGGTGAAAAGGTAGGATTATCACCCTTTAGGTGATAAACAGGGAAAATTATATTTTCGACGACCAACGGTCGACGCTACAGTACAGTGCAAGTGATGCAGATGCTAAACTGTAGCGGCGATGGCTCATCGCCGAACACTATAAGGTCTCAACCAGAAAAATAGGGAGTCCAGCGACTAATCATATATTTTGATTGCGTTCAAACTAAATTAATGTATAATTTCTTCGTATATGAAATAACATTTAATTGAATACTAAAGCATCAGGAAAAAAATGGCATATAACAACAATAAAAAAACAGCATTAGTTCCAATAATAACGGCATTAATAGTTGTTGGATTTCTAGTAACAAGTTTAGCAAGTTTCTTTGTGTCACGAGCCTCTCTTAGAGAAGAAATATCACATAACGAGCTACCTTTGACAAGTGATAATGTCTATTCTGAAATACAGAGAGACCTTCTTACTCCAATATTAATATCATCCACAATGGCAACAGACACATTTCTCAGAGATTGGGTGCTGAATGGAGAGATTGGACCTGAAAATATCGAGAAATACTTAAAGGAAATTAAGCAAAAATACAACACTGTTACCAGTTTCTTTGTTTCAGAACAAACAATGACCTATTATCACGCTGACGGTATCCTAAAAAAAGTTTCACCGGATGAACCAAGGGATGAATGGTATTTCAGAGTTAAAGCAATGAAAGATGACTACGAAATAAATTTGGATCCAGATATGGCAAACCAGGATCAAATGACAATCTTCATCAACTACAAAGTATATGACTACAATCAAAACTATATTGGTGCCACAGGAGTCGGTCTGACAATCACCTCCGTTAAGGAATTAATAGAAGAGTATCAGAACAAATACAACAGAACTATATACTTCTTTAATGAAGATGGAGAGGTCAAACTAAGCGGCGACAATTTTGGTCAGGATATAAAACATATATCATCCCTATCACATCACAAACAACTAAAACAACTAACAGAGTCAAAAAAAGAGCAGGCATTCAAATACAGAAAAGAAAACAGATTAGTGCATGCAAACATTCGTTATATAAAAGAGTTTAAATGGTTCTTAGTTGTGGAACAACCTGAAGGTGAGGCATTAAAAGAAATATATACAACTCTAGTCATTAACCTTGCGATTTGTGTTGCAATAACAATAATAGTACTTACTCTTGTAAGCATCACTCTCTCATCATATAGAAAAAAAATAGACACTCTGCGAGGCATAGTACCAATCTGTTCATATTGCAAGCAAATTAGAGATGATAAAGGATACTGGACTAAAGTTGAAGAATTCATTTCAAATCATACTGAAGCTGAATTCAGTCATAGTATCTGCCCTGATTGCATGAAGGAACATTTTCCCGAGTACAGCGATGACGAAAAATCATCTTAATTTTTCGGTTAGACTTTAAAACATACACTTAAATTAATAAAATCAGCAAATGATATTCTCTTTTTTATGCTTGGGGGAGATAATTGCAGAAAATAATTTATTATGATTCCGATCACCTGTCTGCGTGCTACGCACAGGCAGGCAGATCGGACGCTACATTACTTTCAAATAATGCTGTTTGACAAAAATGTAGGGTCGGCTCTGTGAGCCGAAAAATAGACCAACCGTAAAATCAAAAAAATCATAAACTTGAAATTTCATGCTTGAAAAAAAAAGAGGAAAGGTGTAAAATTTTGGTTTAATAGCTTATGCTTTTAAAAATGTTTTGTGCGGTGTGGAAAAACAAACATAATATTAACAAACCAGTTTCATACAACTAGATGGCTCTGCAATAGGCGTAGATTACATTTAAGTGGTATGTACTGGCAAAAATAACAGGAGTCATGATGGTTAAAACTAAGTTCGCACTTGCTGCGGCGGCACTAAGTGCTGTAACAATGGCAAACGCTGCATTTTGGAGCAGCACATCTTTGGACGTTCTAGTTGGTGACAGCTATGAATATGGAGATGTTAAGAAAAGTAGTACTGTATTAACACTGGAACATGCCGACGGGTGGGAATTCGGTGACAATTACTTCTTCTTCGATGTATTAGATTGGGATGATGGCGACATCACTGTATATGGAGAATTCAATCCTCGATTAAGTTTATACAAAATCTATAACGCAATGTCAGAAGAAGAATTCACCACACCATTCATAAGTGATGTTCTTATCACAGGACAGATTGATATGGGAAATAACTTCAGAGCATATATGGGCGGCCTAGCTGTTACTTTTGATGTCCCTGGTGTTCAGTACTTCTCTGTTAACTTCTTTTATAGAGACAATCCGGAAGTTGACGGTTCTACATTCCAAATCACTCCTGTATGGACAGCGCCATTTGAAATTGCAAACATCAAGTTTGTTTTCAGAGGTTTTCTTGATTGGATTGGTGAAGAAGGTGACAACCCAACTCAGGTACTAACTCAACCACAACTGCTATTAGACTTAGGTAATTTCTGGAATAAACCAGATCGCCTGTTTATTGGTGCAGAATATCAGTACTGGCACAACAAATTTGTTGGTGGCAGCGATATATTCCGTGACGAGAACTGTCTGCAAGGTATGGTTAGATGGGTTTTTTAACACCTAAAATGTTATAAATCCAATTGTTAGAGCTGTTTTGTAAAATCACAAAACAGCTCTAATACAACAAACAGCAAAGAGGCAAATGAAAGAGTTAAAAGAACGCATTATCAGTGATGGAAAGATTATCAACCAAAATATATTGAAAGTAGATAGCTTTCTAAATCACCAGATCGATCCAATATTGACAAAACGAGCAGCTCTTGAAATTGTTGACAGATTTAAAGATGATAAAATTGATAAAATATTAACAATAGAATCATCTGGTATTGCTGTGGCTATTATGATTGGACTTGAATTAGGTGTAAATATTGTCTTTGCAAAGAAAAACAAACCTTCGACTATGGAATCAAATTACACATCAAGAGTTAAATCATTCACAAAAAACACACATCATGATGTGGTTGTCTCTTCTGATTACATAAAAGAGGGAGAACGCGTTCTCATCGTAGACGATTTTCTTGCAGGTGGACATGCTGCACAAGGTATGATTGAAATGCTTAGACAAGCAAAAGCTGAGCTTGTAGGCGTTGCAATTATGATTGAAAAAGGCTTTCTTGAAGGTGGAAAAAAGCTAAGAGCACAAGGAATAAGACTTGAATCTCTTGCAATCATAGAGAGTCTTGACAACAACACTATCTCATTTAGAGAAGAGTAGATAATTGATAATTGAAAATTGAAAATTGAAAGTTGAAAATTAATGAAAAATATGATTAAATTTTTAGGTATTGCAGCAACAACAGCTGCATTGGTAGTTGGCTGCAGTAAGCCAGCAGAAATTGATAGTACAACAGCAAAAGCTGAAAAACCACTTAAGATGGGATTTGTATATATTGGCCCCATCGGAGATGGTGGTTGGACTTTTGAGCATGATAAGGGCAGACTCGCTGCTGAAAAAGAATTGGGTATTAAAACGACTTTCAAAGAAAGTGTACCTGAATCTTCAGAAGCTAAAGATGTAATGCGTAACATGATTGACCAAGATTGTACAATAATTGCTGCAACAAGTTTTGGTTACATGGATTATATAGCAGAACTTTCAAAAGAGTATCCTGACATTGTTTTCCTACACTGCTCTGGTTACAAGCAAACCGAAAACATGGGTAACTACTTCGGCAGAATGTATGAACCTCGTTTCCTTTCAGGATTAGTTGCCGGAATGAAAACAGAAAGCAACAAAATCGGGTATGTTGCCGCATTCGAAATACCTGAAGTTATTAGAGGTATCAATGCTTTTACTCTTGGTGTACAAGCTGTTAATCCAGAAGCAAAAGTTTATGTGCGTTGGACTCATACATGGTATGATCCTGCAAAAGAAAAAGCAGCCGGTGAAGCTCTGATTGATGAAGGTTGCGATGTCATTGCACAACATCAGGATACTGCAGGACCACAACAGGCAGCACAGGAACGTGGTGACTTCTCTATTGGATACAACTCCGACATGAGTGCTATGGCTCCAAAGGCTAATATGACATCACCTGTATGGAACTGGGGAACTTATTATATTGACCAAATCAAAAAAGTTCAGGCAGGAACATGGAAGCCGACTTCATACTGGGGTGGCATGAATGATGGTGTAGTAGCTCTTGCCCCTCTAACGGTAAATGCTCCTGAAGGTGCTCAAGCTAAAGTAGATGAATATGCATCAAAAATAAAAGATGGAACATTTACTGTATTCGCAGGCCCTCTAAAAAATCAGGATGGCACTATTGTTGTTGCTGAGGGAGAATCAATGAGCGATGGCGATATGCTAAAGATGAATTGGTTTGTACAAGGTGTAGAAGGCAAAACAAAATAAAGAGTATGTTTTTAACAGATTGACATTTCCGTCAATCTGTTTTTTTGTTTTTATAGGAAACGAGGTTCCTTATTAGTACCGAATATGTAAAAATGGTCAACATCTGCAAATATTTTGAAGATGTTCGGGCTAATCACAACATTAATCTAAAAGTAATGCAGGGAGAGATTTACGCACTACTTGGAGAGAATGGTGCGGGCAAAAGCACTCTCATGAATATTCTGTCGGGGATATACTCCCCTACTCACGGCAAAATATATATTCATGGAAAACCCAAATCCTTATCAACTCCGCAGCAATCAATTGCAAATGGTATCGGCATGATCCATCAGCATTTCAAACTAGTTGATTCACTCACTGCTGCTGAAAACATCGTTCTAGGACAAAAAATTTCCCCTTTTATCTCTCAAAAAAAACTTAACAAAGAGATAACCGAACTTGCAGAAAAATTTGACTTTTCAATTAATCCCGGTAAATTAATCTATGATATGTCCGTAAGCGAAAAACAAACTGTAGAAATTCTTAAAGTTCTATATCGCGGAGCCGACATACTTATTCTTGATGAGCCAACGGCCGTACTTACCCCACAAGAGACACAAAAACTATTCGCAGTACTTCGCAAAATGAAAAAAAATGGCTGTGCGGTAATAATAATCACCCATAAGCTAAATGAAGTTTTAGAGATAAGCGATTGGGTAACCGTCATGCGAAAAGGTGAAACTATCGGAAGTGTAAGAACCAGTGAAACCACAGCCAGTGAACTGACGAACATGATGGTTGGCGAGACTGTAAATCTAAGTATTGACAGACCATATGCGGAAGTTATACATGGTGTCATGCGTATAAACAACTTAACAGTAGTAGATAAGAATAATGTAACCATTCTTAATCATATTGATTTTCATCTCAGAGGTGGCGAAATTCTAGGTGTGGCAGGTGTTTCTGGAAGCGGCCAAAAAGAGTTATGTGAAGCTCTAAGTGGCCTTCAGACCCTAGATGCAGGTGAAATTATATACAAGGGTCAGAACCTTGCAGGCTTATCCCCAAGGGCAATTAGTGAAAGTGGTGTTTTCATGGCTTTTATCCCGGAAGATAGACTTGGAATGGGACTAGTTGGCAACATGGATATGGTCGACAACATGATTTTAAAAAATTATTATCAACAGCCCGGCATTCTTATTAGCCGTAAAGCTGCAACAGAACAAGCCGGAAACTTAGTAACAAAACTAAATATACAGACCCCAAGCGTAAACCACGCAGTCAAAAAAATGTCAGGTGGAAACATACAAAAAGTTCTTCTTGGACGTGAAATCGATAATGAACCAAGTGTTATAATCACTGCCTATGCAACACGAGGACTCGATATTGGTGCTTCCCACGTAATCTATGATCTGCTTAACAAAGAGAAACAGAAAGGTGTCGCAATTCTTTATTTTGGAGAAGACCTTGATGTTTTACTTGAGCTGAGTGACAGGATAATGGTTCTAAGTACAGGCAATATTGCAGGCATCGTTAAACCAAAGAACACCAGTAAAGAAGATTTGGGACTTATGATGTCTGGCGCCAAGACCGTGCAGCAGGAGGACTGGGTATGATAAAAATTGAAATTCAAAATAGCTGCCCGAGATGTAAAGCTGTAAGTTTTAGAGTGATTGCAATTATTCTAGCGCTGATAGTGGGTGGAATATTCATCTTATGCATTCACAAAAACCCTTTTACTGTCTATCTTTCAATGATACAAGGTGCATTTGGGACAAAATATAGAGTAACAGAAACAATTGTCAAAACAATTCCGATGCTATTATGCTCACTAGGTATCGCAGTAGCTTTTAAACTAAAATTCTGGAATATCGGGGCCGAAGGACAACTAATGATGGGTGCCGTTGTTGCTTCGTATATAGCCCTAAACTATGGAGGCCTTCCATCGTATATACTTATTCCAATAATGCTCGTTGCAGGATCAGCCGCCGGAGCTGTCTGGGGAGGAATTCCAGCATTCTTTCGAGCTAAATTCAGAACGAATGAAACAATTTTCACATTAATGCTCAACTACATTGCACTTAAAATAATTGTATATCTTCAATATGGTCCCTGGAGAGATCCAAGCGCATTGGGGTTTCCTAAAATACCAAATTTTTCGCCCAATGCACTTTTACCAAAGGCATTTGGAATACACGTTGGTTTAATTATCGCATTAGTTGCAACCATCATTATGTATATATTCATGAAACACTCCAAGCGTGGTTATGAAATTTCGGTTGTTGGAGAGAGCGAGAACACTGCACGTTATGCAGGCATGAACGTAAGTAGAATAATCATTACAACGATGCTTATAAGTGGTGGACTTTGTGGACTAGCCGGGGTAATAGAAGCTTCAGGTGTAAGTAGAACTCTATCAGAATACATTTCTGGTGGTGTTGGTTACACCGCCATAACAACCGCATGGCTATCCGGACTGAATCCACTCGTTATGATTGTCGTATGCTTTCTTTTTGCCGCAATGGTACAAGGTGGATCATACATACAGATGGCTCAGGAAATTCCACAATCAGTTGCTCTAATACTACAGTCAACAATATTGTTCTTTGTACTCGGCAGCGAGTTCTTCATTCGCTATAAAGTCACTTTTCATAAAACACGAACCAGTCAGGAGGAGCTGAACAATGATTGATTTTCTCAATGCTGCAATTGTTGCAGGCACCCCACTCCTATTTGCCGTGCTTGGAGAAATTCTTACTGAACGCAGCGGAAAGCTAAACCTAGGTCTGGAAGGTATGATGCTCATCGGGGCCGTTGTTGGTTTTCGAGTTGCTGTAATCTCATCCAACCCTATTCTATCCATTACAGCTGCTATGCTTGCTGGTGGCCTTGCTGCTCTAATTTTTGGTATACTCACAATTTCCCTGCGGGCAAACCAGGTCGTAACTGGTCTTGCTCTATCAATATTTGGAACAGGGTTCGCTAGTTTTCTCGGAAAAGATTTGGTAGGCAAAGTTACACCTGAACCTATAAACGCTTTCTTCAAAACAACCCCAATACCTTTCTTATATGACATTCCTGTTATCGGTCCAATATTCTTCAACCACAACATTTTTGTATATGCTGGATTTCTGACTGTTGTAATATGTGCTATTTATCTCTATCATACCCGCTGGGGACTACAACTTAGAGCTGTCGGAGAAAACACTGCAGCGGCCGATGCCGCTGGCATAAATATAAATCTCTATCAATATCTGCATGTAATAATTGGTGGTGCAATGTGCGGTCTAGGTGGTGCATACCTGTCACTGGTTGAAGTGCCAGCATGGCAGGACAATATCGTCGCCGGGCGTGGATGGATCGCAATTGCCCTCGTAATATTCTGCAAGTGGAACCCATGGCTTGTATTTCTCGGAGCATATCTTTTTGGTGGATTGGATATTATTGGTTTTCGAATCCAAGGTACAAATCTGCCTATCTCACAATATTTTATTGATGCCCTGCCATACATCATAACCATAATAATACTAATTATCTCATCCACAAGAAAATCACGATTCGGCGCAGGCCCTGCAGAACTTGGCAGACCATACTTCCGAGAAGAGAAATAATTAGCCGAACGGCTAATTTAATTAACAATTAAAAATTAACAATTAATAATGGTGAATCCGCCTTCGCAGTTCCTACGGCACGACAAGATGGTGGAATGCGAAAATGCGAATGTTGGAATTTATGTAGGGGGCTACCTAGGGCATCCTGTTTAATTCATAACTAACGTATTAGTAACAATTAATACGTTAGTTTTCAGGATAAAGTGCAAGGTTTTTACCCCGCCCTTACTTTGTAAAAAAAATACAAAGTGAGGGCGGGGCAAAAAGCTTGCAGATGAACTTTTATATAAAGTTCATGGTTTTTATGAATATTTAATGCGATATCACGCAACCTCTTACTTTGCAGCATGTTACCTTTAGCCTG